>ERZ791624.379-NODE-379-length-31715-cov-3.558781_pt1 | contig 31715 bp, 34 predicted proteins | sample MGYA00510058_ERZ791624 | MGnify/ENA primary metagenome ERZ791624 (study PRJEB30046, sample SAMN00715158) | human gut metagenome | study: EMG produced TPA metagenomics assembly of the A metagenome-wide association study of gut microbiota in type 2...
TCGGCGGCGGTGGCGCTGTGGCGCAGGCGCTCGATCTCGTCGTTGATGGCGGCGTCCTTTTCGATGAAGGTGTCCGTGTGGGGGATATAGGCCTCCGGCTGATAGTAGTCATAGTAGGACACGAAGTATTCCACGGCATTTTCCGGGAAGAAGGCCCGGAACTCCTCGCACAGTTGGGCCGCCAGGGTCTTGTTGTGGGCCAGCACCAGGGTGGGCCGCTGGACCCGTTCGATGACCTTGGCCATGGTGTAGGTCTTGCCGCTGCCGGTAACGCCCAGCAGCACCTGATCCCGCAGGCCGTTTTCGATGCCGCTGGCCAGGGTGTCGATGGCCTGGGGCTGGTCCCCGCTGGGGGTGTATTCCGATACCACCTTGAATTTTCCCATAAGCGCCTCCCGGATGCAGTATTCTGTCGTAGTACTCTATTGTAGCACCATTATTTTTATCTGTAAACAGATTTTTTCAAACAAATGTTCTGGATCTGGCCCAGGGCGGCAGGCATGTGTTGATAAGAGCAGCAGGGACGCGGCAGAATGGCCGCGTCCCCGCTATGCTGTTTCTCTATTCCGGCCGGTCACGCGGGCGATTGGGTGAAATTAGGTATCGCCGTACCCGGAAGTCTCTCTAAAAGTTGATAAAACGCCATAAATCCTGATATATCAACGGTTCTAAAGATTCTAAAAATTACAAAAATCTATATAACTCGATATAGATTTTTGCACCATTGGTACAGAAATGGTACAGTAAATTTGCGTGGTTTTTGAGGAAAAATGAGCCCGCTGCAACGGGGTGAAAAAGGCCGGAGGACATACGTCCTCCGGCCTGTTGTTTGGGCTGTGATGTCAGGCAAAACCGGCGAGATCGAAGTATTCGATCATTTTCGTGAGGTCACGAAAATGGTCATACCGGGAAGCGGTTCAATTCGGAAATCGCGAACCATGTTCAGAATTTCCGTCTCCAGCGATTTAAAATTTCTCATCCGATGCATTGGCCACAGGAGCACCCTTTGCACTTTATGGAAACGGAAGCAATCACGCCGAGCCGCACAAAGTCACTCGGAACCGCGGAAGGGTGTAATTCGTTTGCGCGGGAGGAAGGATCTTTGCTGTTTGGGCTGGGATTGAATTTGTCTGAGATTTTCAGAGCTTTTCTTCCCCGCCAAACACCCCATATTCCAACAGAAGGGCTTTCCGAAACGGACAGCCCTTCTACTTATTTCTTCTCATCGATAATCCCATACCGCTTCATCAGCTCGATGCGTTCTTTTGCCAGCTTGATGGAGCCGGACGCGCTGTTGTCCGCGCCGGACTGCTCTCCGGCGTAGTGGGCGATGCGCTGCACCCACGCCATGGGCAGCAGGTACGGGCGCTTTTTGAGGTACGGATAGCGCCGCTCCAGATACGCCCGCTTGGGGAACACCGTGCGCAGGACGCTGCTTTTCTCGCCGGTGCGGCTGGCCTTGACGGCGTTCAGCGTCACGGTGGACGAGTGCAGCCGGGTGTAGTCGTTGGAGCCGTACACGCCGCCGCAGAGGGCGTCGTGCAGCAGCGGCTCCACGTCCACGTCACTGTCCCACGGCGCGGGCAGGTCAAGGCCGATGCCCAGATACGTCCGGGCGATTCGGAAGGCCGCAGCGGCGAAGGTCGCCGCATGGACGCTGGCGCACTGGTCATGCAGGCGCTGCCAGTCGATTTGGTCGCGGTACGCCCGCGCCCAGAGGCCGATGTCGCAGAACTGCCGCAGGCCGATGCCGCTGCGCACGAAGTGCTTGTAGGCGTGCAGGATCAAGTACAGCAGGTGCTCGTGGGGCGGCATGGTGAGAAAGCCGTCCACCTCCACGGGCGCGATGCCCACGAAGAAGTGGTTCAGCTCGTCGTGGGCATCCTCAGCGGAATCGAACAGGTGGCGGTGCAGTTCGATGTAAAGCGGGCTGTCTTTTTTTGTGTAGGACACCTCGTCCGCCGTGGGCAGTTCGTCCGCAGGCGTGTCGGTGGTCAGGCCGTTTGCCAGCAGCGTCTCGTGGCAGGCGAAAAACTCGCCCTCCGGGATGAACAGGTCGTCGTCCGCGCTGATGCGGTGATCCCGCAGGGGGTAGAGCCTGCTGCAAAGCTGCCCCTTCACCACAACAGGCTGCAGCCCGGCGGCCCGGAGCCTGCGGTAGAGGTCGGCGAACTCTGCCGAGCGCACGGTCTGGTTCAGCACCTGTCCGATAACCTGCTGCTTGATGGCCGCGAACAGCGGGGCGTTCTCCCCGGTGGCAGGCGTCTTGCGGACGGCTTCGAAGAGGATGGGCAGCAGCTTCTGCTGGTTTGCCAGTGTGAAGATGGCAGGCCAGTCCACGGCCTCCGTGGGCAGCTCCCCGCCGGAGACGGCAGCCTTGGCGATATGCAGAAATTGCGTTTCGGTGGCAGTCAGGGTCATGGTCGTGGGCCTTTCCTTGTGTTTTTCCATGGCGTGGGCCAGCAGCAGCGAGGACGCGCCGACGAACGCGCCCAGTGTGTTGCAGATCACGTCGTCCGTCTCCGCCATGCCGAGGGCGAAGCGGTACTGCGCGTACTCGATCCCCGCGCTGAGGACGCAGCCGGTCAGCGTCGTGAGGGCGATGCGGAGCCAGCGGTGCCATGTGCGCGGCAGGGCGTTGGACAGCGTCAGCCCCAGCGGGAAGAAGAGGAAGACGTTCATCAGCATCTCCCGGTACAGCTCCGGCTGCTGCCGCGCAGCGGCGAGGGCAGCGAAGGGGGTGAGGACGGCGGTGTAGGTCCCGGGGGTGCGGGAGAGAAGGGTGGCGTGGAGGATGATTGCCGCAGATACGCAGAACAGGATCACATTGACGGCGATTCTGACCTTTGCGCGGAGGCAGTTGCAGAGCACTGTCCATCCGGCAAACGCCAACAGCATCAGGAGGCACACTGTCCATGGATTCATCGCATAGATTTGGCGAAATATCATATTTATCGCGTCAGGCGGCGAATCGCGCGGGCCAGAAGGCTTCTGTTCCAACGCTCCTTCGCCGCTTCTTCCTTTGTCGGTTCGCAGCAGGCGGAAACCAGTTCCGCAAACGGCTTCTGCCCATATCCAGCCCAGAATTCATCGTACCGCGCCGGTTTCTGAATAGGCCGGAGCATAGCAGGATTCCATGTAAGCGCGCCCTCTGCGGCAGGACAGGTTTGCAGCCTATCCTTGCAGCGTTCCAGCAAAGCGCGGCCTTTCTCGCTGTGCAGCAAAACAAGGGATGTCCCCTGCGGATGGTAGGCTTCCGGCTGAATACCCTTGACGCCCCAGTAGTCCGCCAATGTGATATCGCTGCACCGCTCGATGCCCTTGAATTTACAATCAAAGCAGGAGCCGCGGGAATACAGACCTTTGATAAATCCACGCTGATACGGATTCTTGGCAGCGAGCTGTAAAAATTCTCTGCCGTTCTCAAATGCAGCATGGATATGATAGTTCTCCCATCCGGTTGCTTTCTTGCGGAATGAGAACGATTTCAATTTACTGCCGTTCTGCATTTCCAGCGCGGAGCGGTAATTTTTCCAGACCATAGGGGATGGCACACTGTGGCAGGCGGTATCCTGCGTGATTAGCGTCTCATACTCCCGGCTGAGGTAATTCTTTAGTCCGGCCACCTGACACGGCATTCCGCTGAAATAAACCCAGCGCCCGGCGGTAAGCGCCGTCTTCACCTGCGCATAGATGCCTGACGGAATACTGCTCTGCACATATTTGGAACTGCAAAGCGCAGCAAGCTCCGCGATGCTCTCTGCGGCAGTATGTACCACATCGAAGTTCTGATTGAACGCCGCGCCGAACACGATACCGCCACGGCGGATGATCTCGGAGGCCAGCACCGGGAAAATTGCACCGGAAGAGGATGCCGGCAGGAGCGCTTCGTCGTTTGCGTATCCGGTCAGGATCTCCGTGTGGGCCGATACCTGCGGCGGTGTGGAAACCGGGCACTTGCAGGCGCAAAGGCCGCAGTCGGTACACGCCGCAGCGTTAACTGCCGGATAGAGGTAACCGTGTTCGTCCGGCTGCATCCGGATTGCGGCAGATGGACAAATGGCAACACAGCTGCCGCAACCGGTGCAGATATCAGAAATTTGAGAGATGTTCATGCGAGTATCTCCTCTGATTCTTCAACGCGTGATAACCTAATCCAATCATAAGGCATATCACTGTTGCAACAAGAAACAGCAAAAAGCGATCTGTGACAATCCGGTTAAGCATGAGAATTACAAGGGGATGCCAGAAATAGGTCACATTTGCTGTATCCTTGCAAGCAGCAGCAAGTCTTTTCTGCTTTTCGCAGGGATATGCCAAGCACAAATTAAAAAGCAAAAACAGCAATGGGTAGAGAAATACAGTGATTACAATTGTCTTCGATACACCCAAAACTGTAACAGTAATGATTTCCGCCACAAAGAGTGCCGCTATCAGACCAGTTGTAAATAGTAACCGCTTGCGTGTCAAAGAAAATTTCGGCCTATCCTCCGAAATCACCCAGCCCAAAACAGTAAAGGGGAGGCCCATCAAGAATATCCGACGAACGCTCAAGAATCAATTGCTATCAAACAAGATGCATAGGCCGGGCAGTCTACTGCCAATACCGTAATATGAGGTACCCAGCAAACCAACCACATAGCAAATCATCGACAGTGGGAACAGCATTTTAAGTAGTCCCAATTTGCAGATCATGCAGATTACAGCCACAGAGTAGATAACACCCACCAGATACCATAAATGATAGTAGCTCCCATTGAACAGGAAATCTATCAGCATCCATTTTTTCGCTTCATATAGCAGTGATGGATTTTGCAAAAAAATTACTGCAAAGTAGACCAGCGACAATGCTGCATATAAGCCGAAGATTTTCACAAGAGAAGATGCAATCGCTGTACAGCCGCTACGAGCATATTCTTTTTGAAGAAAGTAGCCACTTGTGCAGAAAAAGAAAGGAACCGCTATTCGGGTAAGTATCTGAATATTACCGTTGCTGTAATCCGGGAACCACTCGATCGCCTGTGTGTGAATTGCAATCACCAGAATTGCTGCAAACAGGCGGGCAATATCAATACTGTTTATCCGATGATTATCTGCCATGACCTTTCTCCTTCATATGGACAATGATTTTTGACATTAGCCCTTTGATGAACGTTCTTTCGTAATCGTTCATCATAAAAAAGTATGCAAATACCCAATAGAGAACGGTATACGCCGCGGCAAGCGTGAAAAAGGTCAGCCAGTTATGGACATCCAGCCAATTCAGCACAAGCCAACCGGCAGTTCCCATCAGCAACATAACCGGGCACATGCGGAGGATATTCTTCCAAAACAGCGGAATATCGATACCGATTTTTTTATAGTAGTACCAGTTGATGATCAGAATATTGCCGATTACATAGGCAATACAGGTTGCCATCGCCGCACCGATAATGCCATACTTTTCTACCCACCAGAAAGTTAGGCCAACATTCAGTACAGCAATGCAAAAATAAACCACAGAACGGAACTGATGCTTATTCATGGCATAGAGGATATTCAGCCCGGTATTCTGAATCAGCGGAACCGTCACCGGGATCATTACCAGCAGCGCAACATAATAAGATTCTTCATAGCCCGCACCGGCCCACAGGGCAATAAACTGCCGCCCGAACGCCACGAATGCAGATACGATAAAGGAAATCAGGAGAAATTGCAGGCGGCCCACCTTGATAAACAGCGCGGTAAATTCAGAAGGCGGCGTGTCCTTCACTGCCATCTTTGTGACCCTTGGCATGAGAACGCCGCTGATCGCAGTAGACAGGCCGGTAATGTAGCTGTTGAAGGTCGCGCCGACGTTATAAACAGCCGTCGCTACGGAGCCAATTGCCCAGCCGATAATGAGCTTGTCCGTAGACCAGAACAGGATATCCACAATGTTCGCAACAAAAACGAATAGGGAAAAGCGTATAATCTCTTTGAGCAGTCCGCCGCCCACGCGCTGGAAGCTGGGATGGATGCGAAGCGTCCGAATGACATAAACGGTATAGATCGTGTAGCTAACGAAATTCAGTGCTGTAGACGCAAGTACAAGTCCAACCGAACCGAAGCCAAGAAACAGCAGCACAAGGTTCAGGCACGGAGATAGAATGCTTGTAATCAGCGAAATCGTCTTGCTGAAAATAAACTTTTCATGCGCCAGAATCATGGAGCTGAACACATTGAACGGCATAAAAATCGCCGTATTCAGTGTCATCAGCCGCACCAGCCGCTCCAGCAATATCAACTCATCTGCTGTTAGAGAGCGTCCATACGCGCCCAGATGGAAAGAGCAAAATGTGCCGGCCAACAGAATCGCTGCACCGATCACAGAATAGATCTTGATGAACAGGCCGAAGACGCGCCTCTCGCCGTCCAAATCACCCTCTGCACGATATTTGGACAAATAACGGATAATGGACCCGCCGATGCCAAAATTCAGCAGTCCAATATATCCCATGACGGATTGTGCGATCCCGTAAATACCGTACTCCGCCTGCCCCAGCATCCGGAGCATGATCGGCGTATAGATAAATGGGATCAGGTTTCCAATCAGCAGGTTCAGATAGGACAGCAGTGCGCCTGCCTTGATTTCATCTTGTTTCATGCGTTCGCAAGTTCCTCCAACGCTCTGCGTGCGCCATCTGCGCGGGCAATGTACGCAGGGAGTATCGTTTTCAAATGTGTCTGGATGTTTTCGCGCTTTTCATACAGCTTTATAAATGCCCGTGTCAGTTCGTCGCTTTCCTTCAGCTGCTGCACCGGAAGAACATAACCTTCTTCCGTTCCAAACAGATCTCGGGCAATGCCGCGCGCCTTGACGGAATAACCGACCACCAAAGTCGGAACGCCAGTAGAATATGCCGCTATGGTCGCATGGGTCCGCGCACCAACAAAGAAGCTGCATTTGGAAATCATGTATTTCAGCTGCGGCGCAGTATGGTCATCTACAAGAATCAGGCGCGGGTCATGGTTGAAGTCATCATAAAGCTGTTTCAGCGGAATGCGATCATCATTGCTGGCCCAGACCACATGGGAAATCAGCGCAATATAAGCATCGGTGTTGTTCAGAATATATCGGATCAGGGTTTTGTAGTTGGCATAAGCCGCACCTTGCTGGTGCTCACTGGCCATAATATGAGGGCTGATGTTTATGCCAATTACTTCATTTTCAAAAATGTGGTCATCACTATCGCATCGCTCCGGTTTCATGCAAAATGCCGGATCGGGCATCAGAATAGCATTGCATTCAACCGCTCTAGTGGCATCATATGTAATACTTTCTCTTGCGGCAATAAGGCCATACTGTTTAAGATCATCTGCAACATCAACTTTTTTTACTATATCGGGTTCGATAGAACAGCCCCATAATGCCGTTTTTATATGGTTCTTTCGGTATGCTGCATTCAAATATTTATAAAGTTCCGTGTTGCCATAGCAGTAGTTATCTCCACCAACAGAAAGAGCGACATCGGCGTGCCCCCGAAGTCTCTGAATTGCCGGAAGGTAATACAGGCCGTCCATATCGGTATAATTTCCGGTCAGTTTCAACTTTGTATAAGCTTTAAAAAAGGAAAAGTTGCGGGTCCTCTCTGTTTTTGCCGGAATCAGCTTTGAGATGTCGGCAAGACCATATCGGATATCATCATCCAGATTTTCAGACAGGATCGTATACGGTATATCCCCAAGAAGTTGTACTGTTCCGCGTACAATTGCCTCGCAGCCGTGGTTTCCGCTGCTGCCATTACCATAAAATAAAACTCTCATAACAATCATCTATCATAGCCGATGCCATCTTCCAGCGCAGCTATCATTTCTTCCTTTTCAGCATCGGATTTATCAGCCCAGTAGGTTGAAAAAACAGGGCGATGTCCCATATTGGTTCTATGTCTCTCAACGAAGTCGGCATAGCTTCCAACAACATGTGCAGGATTGCCGACCGCAACGGAATTAGAAGGAATATCTCGGGAGACAACCGAACCGGCTCCAACTACACAATTATCCCCGATGCTTGTACCGGGCAATATAATGGAACCATGTCCAACAAACACGTTATTACCAATCTTAACCCTTCCGACCTTGCTGACACCAAGCGGTATCTGTGTGCTGGCATCATGAGCCAATATCGTAACGCCTGTCAACGTCACATTATCTCCAATAGAAACCAGAAAACCGTGGCCAAAGTCGATGTTCGTGTTAAACAGATGAACATTTTCTCCAATCTGTACGCCTCGTGAGCGAAGGTATTCTATGCTGTTATAATCAATTGGCTTTTTCAAATGCAACTTGATAAGAACATGTTCTAAAAAATTCATGGTTACGCTCCTCCGTCAATCAACACTTCTATCTGTCTCATAACCTGTTCCGGGCTGAACTGCTCCGGGCATTTTGTGTTTTCCCGAATACGCTGATACAACAGCCTATCGTTTAAAATCTCAAGCACCCTTGCAGTCAAAGACTCCGGGGACTGCTCCGTCAATAATCCGTTGATACCGTCCTGAATGAATTCGCAGGGGCCGCGGGATTTCGTTACCACGCACGGAACGCCCAGTGCCATGGCTTCCAGTACCGTCAGGCCCTGTGATTCCACATAGGACGGGTGAACGAAAAGCTGCGCATACTTCATGTACGGGTAGGGATTCGTTTTGCTCCCTTCCAGAACCACATGGCTTTCCAGGTCGCTGTCTGCGATCAATACTTCCAATTTTGTGCGTTCCGGCCCCTCCCCGACAATATGCCACACAAAATCAGTGCCAGATTCCCGCAACGCCTTTGCCGCAGGAATAACATTCTCAAAATGTTTTTCCGGAACAAGGTGGCCTACGGAAACAATGTGCAGCATACCATCAGCATAGGGGGAGCTTACCGCTTTCTGCCGGATCGCTTCTGCATCCAGCATATTGGGAATGCAAACCATCTTGTCCGCAAGTCCCGGCAGGGCGCGCTGCAGCATTTCTTCGCATGCATGAGACACAACCGCAAGCGCATCCATTTTCTCGCACATGTTGGCGTATGCCGTTTGGTCAACATTGAACTCGCCGTGATGCCACCATGTGATTTTTCGTTCTGCCTGAACGGAATATGCTGCCAAATCAGAGCAGATACCGGGGCGAAATCCGATAACGCAATCATAATGGTGTTTTCCCAGCAAAATCCTTGCCGCAGGCTTCAGGGCACGCTCCCCGACCCATTTTCGTAATAGGAGCAGCAAGCGCAAGCGCAGGCACATCCAGTTCCGATGGGTGATGCAGCGGCGAAGCGACGATATAAAGCTCCCATAGGTGTCGTGTATATCACGGAACAGCACAGAAACTCCCGGAGGAAGTTCCTCTAGATAATCGCCCCTCTCCTCCAAAAGCAGCACGTCTGCCGTATATTTCGTATAGTCCATGTGCCGGAGAATGTCTGCCAGTGAGCGCTCCACCCCGCCGGTATTCAAATGTCCATTGATAAAAAGAAGATGTTTCATTTCCCTATCGCATGTCGAACAGTTGACATAGCCCCGACCATCCTTCTCAACGCCACAGACCGGTATCGGATCGACCAGTAAAGGAGCTTAAATTGAATCGGATACGGACCGACGTCAAAGTCCTTCATCATCCGTATCACACGAGGATGGTTCATAACTGCTTTAATCTTGTTATTCTGCTCCTTCCGCGACAGCTTGGAATTTGCCATAATGTAATAAATCTCAGCCCGTGCCAGGTAGAACATGTTGGACTTGATCTGCTGGGTAAAATCATACTCTGCGCATTTGTTGAAGAAATTTTCCGTCTCCTCGTTGATTTTCAGGCTGCTGTCCCACCACCACGGCTGATAGGTTCTGGAGGCTGAGCCTTCCGTCATACGGTAGTGATAAAGCCGCTCTCCTTTTAAGTAGGCAAAGCTGTCCGCGCAATACAGCACCTCGGAGCCAAATGGCGCATCCTCGCTGATACGGATATCCTCACGATATAGCAGGTGATTTTTAGCAATAATTTCCCGCTTGATAAGCAGTACACAGTTTGAAATCGTAATGGGATACTCGATCCCATCCATGACCAGATGCGGATATATTTTCTCTCGAATCTGGGCCTTATTATAGAAGCCCGCCGCTATGTTGGGGTGCGTAAATGGGAACTGCTTTTCTCCCTGAAAGCGGACATAATCGCATAGTGTCACATCTGCATTGGTTTGCAGCATTTTTTCATACATGTCCGGAGAAATCCAGTCGTCCGCGTCAACAAAGGCAACGTATTCCCCGGATGCAGCACGAAGTCCCGCGTTCCGCGCAGACGCAGCCCGGCCATTGGGCTTGTGGATCACCTTCACCCGGTGATCCTGCACTGCATACCGATCGCAGAGTGCTGGACTGCCGTCGGTAGAGCCGTCATCCACCAAAATCAGTTCGATATCAGAGAGTGTCTGTCCCAGCACACTCTCAACGCACTCACGCAAATACTTTTCGGCGTTATAAACCGGAACAATAATGCTGACTCTTATACTCATTGACAACTCCTATACTGATGTTTCCTGCGCACGGATAAAATCATTCCGGGTACAAGCATCAGAAATGTGGCAACAGGCATATTGCTTTTAAAAACATAGTTTGGGTTATGTCCAACAATTGATAGTGCTATACACTGCATGGCGCAACGCAGCTTTTGCTTAAACGGAATGTCGTATTTCAGCTTATGGTTATACATCATTGCATATCCCATAGGATTTTCAATCTCAAGCTTTCTGGCGCCCTTTGTCAGGCCCCCTTCTTGATACTCACAAACCGACATTGCCACGGGATACCAGCGAATTTTGAATCCATCCAGCGCGATTTGGTTGAATACGATCTGCTCTGGAGCAAACTTTTCATTATCCCATACTGGAAATGGATATCTGCGGAGCACTTCTGTGCGCCATGCCTCACACATATCAGCATCCAAGTCGTACTGTGAGCGCTCCAAATCCGTTGCATCTACATAACCGGGAATATCGGGGATCAACGGCCATTTTCCCTTCAAAGGGTGTCCATCCGGTGTTACTCTGACTCCCGAAACCGCATAAATATCATTTTCGTTTTCAATAGTGCTTGTCCATTCGCGGATGTTTTTTGCATAGTCTGGAACGACGTAGTCATCGGAATCTATTTTGGAGAAATACTGCCCTTTTGACAGAGCGATACCACGGTTCAACGTCCGGATCAGTCCTTGGTTTTCCTGTCGATAGTATCGAATCTCAAACGGATTATCTTTTTTGAGCCAAGTGTCAAATAACGACTGCGTCTGATCCTGTGAGCCATCATCGATCACCAACCATTCAAAGTTGTAATAATCCTGCGCAAGCAGCGATTCATAAATCTGATGAATCAAATGCCCTCTATTATAAGTTGGTGTAAAAACCGTAAGCAGTGGTTTTCTGTCTGTCACCACAATGCACCTTCCGTCTCACTGAAATAGATTCTTGTATACATGCGGAGAAGCGGTATGCTCTCCGCACACTCCTGTAAATATTTTTTGGCGTTATAAACCAGTACGATAATACTGACTTTCGGCATATGTATCTCCTCTAGTTACGGATTGCCTTGATCATTCGTCGGGCAATGCGCCCGATTTTGGCTTTTATCTGTGTGTTTTTCGGCAGCCAGCTCATTGAATACCAGTGAATGGAGTATGTATTCTCCGTTTTGGTCAGCTTCCCTGTCACGCTATCCAGCGGGTTGAAAAAGTCCGCCGGGTAGACATGGATACCGGCTACGGTTTGTTCCTGCCCATTTCGGACAAGGCCGAAGCGTTCCATAACATCTGTGTTCAGATGCGGGCAGCCAACCGCATTCGTTGTACCGTCTGCATTTGTGAAATGCAGCTTCCGATACTCCTCAATCATCGCCTGCACAACCGGATGATGCGGCACAGATGCAATGGTCAGCCCCGATGCGACAAATTGCTCATTTTCAAATCCGATAAAGCCCTCGTCATCCATCAGCGGCGCGATATCCCGCACGGCCTCTACGTCAGTGTCAAAATACACACCGCCGTACTGCTCCAGCGCCAAAAGCCGCATAACATCTGACACAAACGCGTACTTCTTGGCAGCATACGCCTCAGCCATGAAGGGCATGGCAAGATAATCGCAGTTGTCCTCGTTCCACTCGCGGATCTCGAAATCCGGGCAGAATTTGCGCCAGCTGGCAATGCAATTTTTCGCCAGCTCCGGCTTTTCACCCCGGCCGAACCAGCAGTAGTGGATGATCTTCGGGATCATGGGTCAGTCCTCCATCAGCGCGTAGATCTTCTCGATCTCCGCACTGTTCGTATAGTCTCGCTTGACACAGTTTTCTGAAAGCTGCTGCATCCGCGCTGGGTCCCGCAGCAGAGCCGCGATACCGGCAGCGCAGCCTGCGTTGTCGATCGGAACGATCACACCGTCCACGCCGCCCCCCAGTTGGCTGGCGGAGGTGGCATAGTTTGTGATGACCACCGGCTTGCCGAGAAGCTGTGCCTCGCACACCGTGACGGCCTTGCCCTCGTAGCGGGAGGGCTGCACATACAGGTCGCAGGCCCGCATATAGGGATAGGGGTTGTCCTTCTTACCGAGAATAATGACGCGCTCCTGCATCCCGGCTTCGGTGATCTTCTGCTGGATCAGCGGCTCATCTCCGCCGTAGCCGATGAGGTACCATTTGACGTTCAAGCCATCCTCCACCAAACGGCGGCAGATATCCGGCACATTGTCAAAATTCTTTGCGTCGCAGAAGCGGCCAACAGAAAGGAGCTTGATCGCGCCATCGGAGGGCATATCAGTCTGCGGCTGCTCTGCCTGCTTAGTGGTCAGTTCCCTCGGCAGGATATTTTCGACGGTCTGAATCTTGTCCGAAAGCTCCGGAAATGCCGTCTGAAAGCTCCGGGACGCCTGCTCCGACACGCCGCAAATCGCGTCGTATCCGCTCCACATGGCAAGCTCCGCCGACCGATCAAACGACAGAGCGGTATAGTCCGTATGAATCCACGCGGCGTATTTTTTTGCCTTGACCCGCTCCCGCGCGAAATAATGCGGCGTCAGAAAGCTGATGGCAAGGTCATAGGTCTTATCGGAAATCTGCGGCATGGCAGATAAAGTATACTTGTGGCTGTACGTCAGCGCGGTGACAGATGGCTTGCTGCCGGGATGCTGCTTGTCGAAACGCTCGGTTGCAAGCTTGCCCCTCAGCCGCCCGCGGAGAATGCCGATCTGACCGTTTTTGAGCAGCGATGCCATGGGGACCGCCAGCGACGCATACTGCGGAATTTCCGGCAGGAGCTTCGTCTTGGGGTTCAGATACGGCATCAGCTCGCCGCTGTGCCGCATCAGAAAGAGGTCAACGTCGTAGCGGTCATAGTCGATGGCGTCGAGCAGCCCCAGCAAGCTGCGCTCCACGCCCCCAAGCTCCATCGCTTGGGAGAAGATGAGAATAGATGGTTTTTTCATAATATCACTTCAACAGTTTCTTAATCAGTCTTCTATATTTCCCTGCTGCGATTCGCTCTAAGAGAGCGTTGTCAATAAACTCAACATCAGTCTCCTGAATTGCTTTGCGAATCCCTGTAGGCTCCTTCTCTACAAAGTCTCTTTGCCGTACCGCTTCCTCTATCTCAAGGATGCCGCAAACTCGCTTGATTTCCTCGCGCAGCGCATCATTATCATATTTTCCGCTCAGCGCACACATTTCAAGCCATGAAAGCACAATGTTTTTCATCTCCACCGCCATCAGATACTCCACATTCTGCGGCATCGGATGGCGTTGCGCCAGTTCTTTTTTTAGGCGGTATAGGCTCAAAAAATCATCTAACATATGGGGCATGAATTTTGAGGTTCCGCCGCCGATTCGGTAGTTGTACACAACATCCGGGATAATCACCAATCTTCTTGTTTCGGGAAGCACTCTAAGCGTAACACTCAAATCCTCACCCATGAACTCGACAATCGGTGGAAAGTCAGATGCGCGCGTGATCAGCTCCGTCTGGTAAAGCTTGCCCCATAGGTTTACCGGATAATCACTTACACCGAAGCAACTTACATATACTTCGGAAAGAATTTCCGCATTCGGATATACTTAGGGCCATCAACAGAAAGGCATGGGCTTTGAAAGCGGCTTGGAATTGTGATTTTTCGGTACACGCGGCGCATATTACCGCAGACACAATCTGCTTGCTCCTTCTCTGCTGCCGTTACCAGCTTTTCGAGTGCATCTCTCGGCAAGGTGTCATCCGAATCGCAAAAGGCGATATACTTTGCCGTCTGTGCTGCATCCGAGAAAATGCCTGTTTTTCTTCCTCTACACAACCTTTGTTGATCTGATGGATCGCTAAAACTCGCGGGTCCTTCTGCGCAAAGGATTCGCATATAGCACCGCTGTCATCGTAGACCCATCATCCACAAGGATTAAAATGAACTGCCGATATGTCTGCGCCAAGACAGAATATATGCATTTCGTAAGCTTCTTTTTTCCCGTGTTGTAAACAGGAATTATGACTGCAATTTTGGAGGGCATTTCTGTACGCCCGCCTTTCTCCTGATATACCCCGTCAGCGCCCATCCTGCCGGTGTACACAGCACCGTCAGCAGCTTGCGGGGGGATTCCTTGATATAGTGCCGGTTTCCGGCAATCTGGCTGCTGGAGCAGTAGTGGATGCAGTCCATAACCAGCCGCTTGAAGGACTCCGGATACTGCATCTTGACCGTCCGCCAGAAGGCAAACCCCTTCGGATTTTTCAGGTACTGCCGAAACATATTGTTGCTGGAACCGTCTGGCTGATATTCCACATTGCACAGGACATTATCCAGCACAGCCAGCTTATAATCCTGATCGATCAGGAGATATTTGTAAGACAAGCTGACATACTTCTCACCCTCGAACACAGGGTACTCCGGGTAAGCGTTGATCACATCCGTGCGGTAGACCAGCTTTTTGTCGCCCGCTCCTCCGGCAGCATAGTAGCCGGAAATGGTTGTCTCTGTCATATTGACCGGAAAGTCTTTTCCAATAACATTCCCGGAGAAATCAGCGTCAAGCCCGACAAGACCGGCATAGCCTTTATCCCTGACCTCAGCCCACTTGTTCAGGATCTTCTCCACCGCGCCGTCCGCCAGCATATCGTCCGAGTCAATGCAGGTGTTCAGTTCGGTGTGAATATTGGCGTAGGCAACATTGTGGGCCGTATGCATACCGCCATTTTCCTTGTAGATGTACTGAATCTCAAACCCGTTGTCCCGGCTCTGCCATTCTCGCACCAGCGCGGCTGTGTTATCCGTGGAACCATCGTCCACAATGAGCCAGATGAAGGCCTTGCAGCTTTGGCGGCAAAGGCTCTCATAGGTGCGCGGCAGGGTGTGGGCGCGATTGTAGGCGGGGGTGAAAATGGTGAGAATCGGATCAGCAGTCTTGTTCATAGGCATTCAAATAGAACTCCTGTAGTTTGACAGCCTCTGTGGTGATATCGAAGCCGTGAGCGGCAATTTCGGCGCTGCGGTCAGTGCGAGGTGTATTACGCTTTTCGAGGATCGCGTCAGCCCACGCCTCCGCCCCAGCCGATAGCGGCATAACGTCCACAAGCCCCTCTGTCAGAATGCACTCCGGAGGAACCTTGTCAGAGATGATGCATGGCAGCCCCGAAGCCTGCGCTTCCACCATGGTAACGGGAAGCCCCTCATACAAAGACGGAAACGCAAATACATCCATGGCCTGCATGAGATCAGCAACATCACTGCGAACCCCCAAAAAGCGGACGTGATCCGCAATGCCAAGCTCCCGCGCCTTTGCCTGCATCTTCGGCATATCCTCGCCGCCGCCCACCAGCAGAAGTGCGGCGTTCGGCTCTTTTTTCAGCAGCGCAGCAAAAATGGCAAGTAAGAATGGGTGGTTTTTCGGCTGATTGAACCGGCCAACGTGGCCGATTACCAACTCATCTGCAAGTCCCATTTCCCGTCGCATTTCTAAGCGCTTTATCGGGCTGTAGGTATAGGCCGAAACGTCAATCGCATTGTTGACGATTTGATATGGTGCGCCGCCGAACATCCAATCGCCCGCATCTCTGCCGCAAGCAAAAAGATTGGTCGTATACTTGGGAATATCCCGCTTATACCAAAGCTTGAGCGGGTATTTCAGATTCTTATCCTGATTGGCGCTATGGCTGTGGGCGATCCGCACCGGCACATTATGTTTTTTTGCTGCCTTCAGGATAACCGAGCTGAGACAGTCCTGATGAACATGAACAACTTTATATTCCGGGTGATCGGCAAAGAACTGATTCAGCGCAGCAAGATATGACTTGCTCCACGGCACAAGGCGGGGCAAGCGATAGATTGTCCCGCCCAATGCCTCGATCTCGTCATCATAGGCGGCTCGTTCCTGCCGGTGCGCAAGGAAATCAAACTGCACCTTCTCGCGGTCCATATGCCGATAGTAGTTCATCAGCATGGTTTCCAGTCCGCCGCGATCCATGTGGGTAACAACTTGCAAAATACGAATAGGTGCCACGATTTATCCTCCCAGCTGCGCAAGGTACTCCGACAAGCTCAACCGCGCAAAGTCCTGATCAAACGGCTGGTTAATTGCATTTGCATAATAGAAATATGCAAGATATCCCAACACCATCAGCACAGTCAACAGTTTCCTATCTCTGCCGCCGATTTTCTTCAGCATCCAAGGGAGCGACAGCGACTGGGAAATCAAAAAATAGTTGGCCAGCCGTGCAAAATAGTTTGCCGTTCCATCTGCGAATTGATTTTTCAGCACGTTCGCGTCTTGTGGCGTATTTTTTCTTTGGCGCCCTGAGTAAGATATTTTCGACTTTTCCAATCAATCCGCCGGAACCACTTGTATGCCCTCGGCTGTACAGCAGGTTCACAGCGCAGGCAATGTACTGAACGGTTTTCCCCAACTTGCTGGGGGCGACCCGATCGCCGGGAAAAATATCAACGAATATCCCTTTGTGATAGTGCTTTTCCCGCTCAGATTCGTCCTGCAAAAACGTCGTATGATCCTTCCTGATTTTGGTGAAATTTTGTGTGAAATCCGGATCTGTTCGTGTGTTTTGCAGAATATACCCCTTGGGTGTAGCTTCATTCCAGATGGCAAGAAGCTTTTCGTAGTCCTCCCGCGGCATTATCAAGTCAATATCATCGTCCCACGGAATAAAGCCCTTATGCCGCACAGCGCCAATCAACGTACCATATGCCAGAGAATACCGCAGCCCATACTCTGTACAGACTTGATGGATCACATCCAATATCTCCTGCTCGGTCGTCCAAATCTGCTGCTGGAGCTGATCTGATATTTGCTTCATGCCTGTGTGTCCTTTCTCTCCTGTAAGTAGCCGGACGCATCTTTAAAGAAGCTCGCTGCGATAATGAGGATGATAATTCCAATGGGAAATGCCGCGATGATTGATACAGATTGCAGACTGTGCATGGAATTCTCAGAGAATATCAACGCTATAGGCAGAAGAATGAATACCACAGCCCAGAAGGTGCGGACTCTTTTATCCGGCTCTTGCTCCGGCTTCAACCTCTTGTACGAATAGCTCGAAACAACCATTGTCAGCGCATCAAACGTGGTGGAGTAGAAGGCAATCATTGTAACCGCCAGCAGAATCAGGCCGACCTCCGTTAGCGGAAGCGTATCAAAGATCTTCACAATTGCCTCGGAATAGTCCCCGCCCGCTGCGACAAAGCCCGTAATATCAAGGCCGTGTTTAAGCTGCTGCGCAAGGCCGTAATTTCCAAGGATAATGAACGAGGTAAACGTCCCTGCAAGCCCCCAGCCGTAGCCGCCGAGAATGGTATTGCGGATCGTGCGTCCCTTGCTGATCACGCCAATAAAGAACGGTGTCGCAACGCACCAGACCATCCAATACGCCCAGTAATAGATCGTCCAATTTTGCGGGAAACTCGTTTCCCGCAGCGGATCCATCCATGTTGACAGGCCGATAAAATTCTGGACAAGATTGCCTATGGCAGAAAAACCTGTTTCAAGAATATACCGGGTTTCACCGCCTCCAAACAGAACGTATGCAAGCAGTGCAAAAAAGCAATAACTGCAAATGGCGGCGAGCTTCGCGATTCCTTTCATGCCGAACCAGACCGTAAAGGTGTAGACTGCCGCGATCATCAAAAGGATTGCTATCGTTAACCCGATGCTGTCCTGCAGGCCAAACACATGGCTGATTGCTCTGGAAAGCAGCGGCGTTGCGAGAGAAAACGTCGTCGCTGTGCCCGCAATCAGCGCAAAAATCGCAGTCAGGTCGATCACACGCCCCAAAACTCCATCTACCCGGCTTCCCAGCAGGGGGCGGCAAGCCTCGGAAAATTTTTGCTTCTCTCTCCCGCGAATATGGATCATAAATCCAAATGCAACTGCAAGCACAATGTAAAAGCCCCACGCGATAGGTCCCCAGTAGAAAAGCGGGTAAGTGGACGCCCATTTCTGCATGCCGCCCATCATTTCCACCTGCGATTCATTGGCATACAGCGCCCACTCGCACAGCGAATAAAACAGAATATCCGCAGCCATGGTGGATGTAAAAATCATAGTGCCCCACTGAAAAGAGCGATATTGCGGCTTCTCACAGTCGCCAAGCTTGATCTTGCCGAATTTGGAAAAGGCTATGTAAAGCGTACAGCCTACGATGCCAACGCCGAGCAGTGCATAGTAGAGGCCAAAGTCATCCCCCAGAAAGCCGCGCACCACGCTAAGGACGAGCTTGGAGCCTTCCGGAAAAATCATAAACAGCGCACATACCGTCAGCACGATTGCCAGCGGCACCAGCATAGATACCCAGTCAAGCTCTTTTTTCAGTGTGTTTTTCTTCATATCTCAATTAACCCTTCCTCTATATGATGAATCAGCCTCGCAAAGCTCTGTGAAGCTGTCAATTTCGCACAGATCTTCCGCCGAAATGGGATAAATACCAAGTTGGTACTCATCAGAGTGGCAAAACATTGCAACATCATCCCAGTAAATGCTCCGATTTTCGTTTTGCACAAATTCCAGTTCCAAGTGCTTTCTGAGTCGCTGCCCATCTTCTGCTGTCCAGCGTGACACGCTGAAGAGCTGCCAGCCGTGATCGCCGCCTGTGTGGCTGCATTTTGTCACGATCCCATTTTTAACCGTCAACAGCCATTCGTTTGTAGCTCTGTCTGTCCAGGCGCAGCTATACCCGGAGCGGGTAAATTCCCGGTGAAGGATCGCCGGGTTGCGGATGATCTGATCGCCGTCCAAAATAATCGCGTTGTTCAGGTATTCACGCGCGACATAGAGGGACGCGATGTTATTGCACTCCGCGTACCATGGATTTTCTATCAGAGTAATGCCGTTGTACTTCTTCGACCATTCATAGAATTGCTCTTTTAGGTATCCGACCACGACATAAATCTCGTGGATTTCATTCTCGTGAAGCGCCGCGATGATCGTATCGATCATGCACACGCCATTTACTGTGACCAACGGTTTGGGAGTCGTCAGGGTCACAGGGCGCAGCCGCTGGCCGATGCCCGCGGCCATAATAATTGCACGTTCTACAATATGTTCAGACATAATCTCTGCCAAATGCCTCTCTGTATTCCTTAAAAAAGATTTTGGTATACTCTCTCGCGTAATCATACTGTCGCTGTGTATAAGCGCCGAACTCCACACCGCAATGGTGTTTAAATTCGCACCAATTGCTCCACACAAGGCCACTGACAGCAATATAGCAATATACCTTCAGGCGGGTGGCCTGATCGCAGCCATCAGAGAAATACAGGTCTATCAGTTTCTCAGCTGAGTCTCTATCGTACATTGCATAGATAATAAACATTGCGACGTCCAAGTGCGGGTCCTGCATACCAGCATACTCCCAGTCGATGAGCTTAATCTCCTCGCTTCCATCCTTTCCAGTCACAAACAGGAAGTTATCCGGAACAGCATCGATATGACAGAGCTGGATGCTCTTTGGCTGTGCGTCAATATAGCTTTTCAAACTAAGGACAGCCTGCTTCGTTTTATCATAATCCGCGTAAACGGAAGGCGCACCATTCCAAAGGCTCTCATAGAAAGCGAGACGTTCCCAAAGATCGAAGCTATGAGAAACGTGCAGCTTCTGCGCATGGAGTTTTTTTAATGCCGATAAACAACGCTCAACTTCTTCCCAGTTACTGCTGTCACAGACGTGGGCATCCGTTAAATAGGCCGCAATTTTGATTCCTGATTTTGGATCAAAATAATAAACGTCCTCGCTGATCCTTAACGGAGCAATCGCGCTATAAACGGCATACTCCTGCGTTCGGTTAATCAAGTGCTCCGTTCCTTCACCCGGAATCCGAATTATGTATTGTTTTTCTTTTACAAAAAAGGTATACGATCGATTTGTCATACCTGCTTTCATTGTTTGAATTGCTTTTACTTCGCCCGCTTGGCAAAGACCGCAAGACTCAATTAGCTGAGAAATAGAAGAAGCGAGCATATGTTAACCTCCGTAGCAAGTTATCCCGATACTAACTCGGGTCATATCAACTTATGGAGCTTTTCTACTTTGGGACAGGATAAATGTTTATTTTAATTGCGCAAGGTATTCCGGCAAGCTCAGCCGCGCAAAGTCCTGATCAAATGGAATTGCAAGGACATTGGCGTAATAGAAATACGCAAGGAATCCCAGCACCATCAGTGCAGTCAGCATTTTCCTATCTCTGCCGCCGATTTTCTTCAGCATCCAAGGAAGCGACAACGACTGGAAAATCAAGAAATAGTTGGCCAGTCGTGCAAAATAATTTGCCGTTCCAAAAAGTCCGACGAACATAATAGCCCCGTTAAGCATGGTCAGATTTATCATAAGGTTCTCTGCCGTTGAACTGTCCGCAAACAGTTTCTTGCGGTAGATATAAGACAGCACCAGCGGCACATTGCAGACGAGAACACGGAAAATATTCACGCCCTCTCCTGCGAATGACGTGACAGTGTATTCCTCTCCCAGCAGCGTGGTAATATTGACCACCGTACCAATCAACGGACGCAGCAGGAAGCCCGCCGCAAGGAAAATTGTCAGCATCCAATAGGTCTTCTTGGTCCATGGACGAAACTCCATAAATGGCACCAGCAGGTACATCAATGCGTAAGGGTGAACTAACGTGGCAATCATAACAACCGCGATAAAGAGAAGCCACCGCTTTTTCAATGCAAATATAATAGACATAACCGCAATGCCAACTGCCGCAGCCTGCTTGATACCGGCAAAGGCAAAGGTGTAGCAGCCGGTTGTAAAAAGCAAAAAAATCGTCAACGAGTAATTTGCAGAATATTGATGTACGAAGGCAATATAACAGCCAACCGTCAGGAACGCCCAGAACATCAGAAAATTCTGCGTAGACACACCGCGCATCTTCAGCTGATAGTTCACCCAGTTAAACAGAGGATTCGCACCGATGCTCTTATCCGTCGATTCCCACGAGCTTTCAGTGATCAATTCATAACCATGACGGTATGCGCCGGTATCGTTGCAGTGCGTTCTCAGCCCAGCGAACCCCGCCAGTAGGATGATAATCACCAAGGTGCAGACGATCATCCGGTGCCGCCGATTGGGATTTACCGGCCCAAAGGTCACATGATCGGCGCACCATGCCAGCGCAACTGCTATGAGCATGAGAACTACTAACTCTCGCATTTCAAATCTCCAAGTGTTTGATGGTTTCCGCCACAACGGCGGTTTTGCTGAACTGCTGCTCCATCCGCTCACGTCCGCAACGGCCCATTTGGGAGCGCTGTTCCACGGGCAGCGCTGCAAACCGCCGCATAGCCTCATACAGCGCGTCTGCGTCCTTCACCGGGCACAGATACCCGCTGACGCCATCCTCTACCGCCTCGCGGCAGCCGGGGATGTCGCTGGTGATCAGCGGCCGTCCGGAGGCGGCTGCCTCCAGCAACACGTTGGACATGCCCTCATGATAGGACGGCAGCACCACGCAGCCCGCCATGGCGTAAAGCGGCTTCATATCCGACTGATAACCGTGGTACTTGACCACGCCCGCCTGCTCCAGCTGGTCCATGACAGGCTTGTAGGCTTCCTCAAATGAGCCGACCATGTGAAACTCTACCTGCTCACCGTATTGCTGCTTCATCCGTTTGGCAGCGGCAAACAGCTCGTCCACGCCCTTTTCATGCATCACACGCCCCACAAAGAGGAAGCGCACCGGCCCCTCCTGCGGGTAGGGCTGGCAGGGATAATCCTCCAGATTGACGCCTGCGCCGTGCAGCACCACGTCCCGTCCCTTCGGCACCACACCGGTGGCAGCGAGGGTGTCACGATTCCCGGCATTCTCGAAAAACACAACCCTTGCGCCTTTCAGAGCCGGTCTATAGAGCGCCAGCACGAACTTCTTCAGCCAGCCGCCGTTTTCGATGGCGCTGCCCAATCCGGTGATATTCACGGCGTAGGGAACGCGCGCCATGCGGCAGGCAAGGCCGCCGTAGATATTCGGCTTGATGGTATAAGTAAGAACCAGATCAGGCCGGATCTCCTTCAGGATCGCACGATACTGGCGAAACAGCTTGCCGTCGTGGAGGGGATTCATGCCTCGGCGGTCAACGGGAAGCTCAATGACGCGATCTGCAAGCCTGTTGAGTTCATCCCACCGATCGTTATGCGGGACAGCGACTGCCACACTTGCATGCGTCTTCAATTCCGCGATCAGGTCCTTGCGGAAGTCATACAGGCCACCGCTGTGGTTAGCCAAAATCAAAATCTGCATAGGCCGTTTCACTGCTTCGAGTCCACCTTCGTAATAATCACGCTGTCATACATCATCATGACAACGTCATCTTCATAGTTGCCAAAAACAGGTGCATTCTCGTTGCCGCTCAGATTATTTTTGATGAGCTTGACAAAATCCACTCCTGCACCATAAGCATGGAGGTATGCACCGCCGAAGCGCGGATTGACTTCCGAAAGATAATAGGTTCCGTCCTGATAGAAGAAATCCATGTCCACGGGGCCGTTGAACTTCAGCAGCTCTGTAATTTCCCGGATAAACGCAAAAAGCTTCTCATCCTTGAACGAGATGGTCTTGCTTGCACCGCCAATTTTGGTTTCCAGCTTGCGCTTGGAAAATGCGGATACAGCCTTGTGGCTGATCGTATCGACATACACGTCCGCATCCAGATCGCCGTCCATCAAGCGCTGGATGATCAGCGTCGGGTCAGCTTCGCACAGTGTTTTTAACGTTTCCTCATCCTGCACTTTCCGAGCGCCAACGCTGCCGCTCCCCGTTCTCGGCTTGACAAACACAGGAAATGCAAGGCTGCCGCTCTCAATAGCAGCCATCGCGGAGGAATAGTCTCCCCATGTGTCCGGCGTAGGAATGTCATGCGCCGTGAGGTACTGATACATCTTGAATTTATCAAAGCAAAGCTCTGCCGTCTCCGCATAAGGAGCCAGCACTTCAACGCCGATTTCTTCAAAACGGGCGCGGTTCTTCGCAAGCAGTTCGATCTCCGGATCAATCAGTGTTGTAACCGCATTGATTTTTTCTTTGCGGCAAATGTCCAGAATCGCATCAAGATAGTTTGGGTCATCGATCCGGGGAACAAGATAATGCTTGTCTGCCACATACAGGGCTGGTGCCAAATTGGACAAGTCGGCGGCAATGATTCTGTCGCCCTCGTCCATGGACTTTCTGAAATCCTTCAGCAATTCAACGCGCCGTCCGGCACTGCAAAATAAGATGTTCATCTTACTTCCTCCGAAATATTTGATGTCCCCGTAAACGCTTCCATCGTTGCGCTGCCTTCTGCGCTGATTCCCTCTCTTGCAAAGACGCAGCGGACGGTCATGAAAATGATCTTCACATCCAGCGCAAAGCTGACGTGATTTACATAGTCCACATCATACGCAAACTTCTCTTCCCACGAGGCAAGGTTCCGGCCATGCACCTGCGCCCAGCCGGTAAGGCCGGGCCGGACATCGTGGCGGTGGTGCTGCTCCTTGCTGTAAAGGGGCAGGTACTTCACCAGCAGCGGCCTCGGGCCGACGATGCTCATCTTGCCCCGGAAGATATCCCACAGCTCCGGCAGTTCGTCGATGCTCAGAGAGCGCAGCTTCTTTCCGAAACCCGTCAGGCGCTCCCCGTCCGGCAGCAGATTGCCGCTCTCGTCCCGCGCGTCGCTCATGCTGCGGAACTTATGGAGCTTGAAGATCTTCTCTTCCTTCCCCGGCCGCTCCTGACAGAAGATCACCGGGCTTCCCAGCTTGACGCGCACCAAGATCGCCGTCACAAGCAGCAGAGGTGACAGAATAATCAGTGCCAGTCCGGAAAGCACCAGATCCAGCAGCCGCTTGACGTATTTTTCATAAAATCCGGCTCTGTGCTGCATCAGAACATCCCTCGGATGACCTCGCACACGCGGTCCACATCGTCCATGCTCATCTTCGTGTCGCTGGGCAGGCACACGCCCCGGGCAAACAGATCGTCGCACACCGGCGCATCGCTGACGCTGACGAAGGGACTTCCGGCAAAGACCGGCTGCAAGCTCATGGGCTTCCAGAGATGCCGTCCCTCAATGTTCGCCTCATTCAGCCGCGCCAGCAGCTCCGCGGGCGTCACGCCGCAATTTGCATCCAGCAGCAGCACGGACAGCCAGCGGTTGGGCTGCGCGCAGTCCAGCTTCGGCTGCATGGTCAGCGGCAGGCCCCGAAGCTTTTCGCAGTAGCGGGCAAAGATGGCCTGCTTCTGCTGCACCCGCAGCGGCAGCACCTTCATCTGCCCCCGCCCGATCCCGGCAGTGATATTGCTCATGCGGTAGTTATAGCCGATCTCCTCATGCTGGTACCACGGCGCATTCTCCCGGGCCTGTGTCGCCAGCTTCAGCGCGTGCTTTGCTTCCTTCTCCGTCCCGCACAGCAGCATACCGCCGCCGGACGTGGTGATGATCTTGTTGCCGTTGAAGGACAGGCCGCCGAACTCACCGAAGGTGCCGCACTTCTGGCCCTTGTATGTAGACCCCAGCGCCTCCGCAGCGTCCTCGATCAGGGGGACATTGTGCTCCCGGCAGATGGCGGTGATCTCATCCAGCTTGGCCGGGTTGCCGTACAGGTGCACCACCACCACCGCCTTGGGCGCGCCGTACAGTTCGAACGCCCGGCGCAGGGCAGCGGGATCCATGTTCCACGTCTCGCGCTCCGAATCGATGAACACGGGCTTCGCGCCGCAGTAGGCGATGGGGTTGGCCGACGCGGAGAAGGTCAGGCTCTGGCAGAACACCGTATCGCCGGGCTTCACCCCCGCAAGGATCATGGCCAGATGTAGCGCCGCCGTACCGGCGGACAGGGCCACCGGATACCCCTTGCCCATGTAGTCGCTCATGGCCTTTTCAAACTCGTTGACGTTCTCGCCCAGCGGCGCGATCCAGTTTTTTCGGAACGCATCCTGAATGTATTCCAGCTCATAGCCCTCGTCCGACATGTGCGGGCTGGCCAGCAGAAGACGCTTATTCATGTTCTTCACCTGTTTTTCTCTGCGCTTTTGCGGCACAATGTTTTTTCTGTGTCTGGCAATTGCGCAGTAATCGATTACTAATCTCTTACAAATAGTCATATTCCGCGATCAGCTATGCGAGATATGACTATTTGGCTATTTAATTATACAGCAAACAACGCAGTTGTGCAATGGCATTCAGTAAAAATCTGTATGCCAATTTCCGTGTGAAAATCCAGGAAATCATCGTGGAAATGGCGGCCTGAGGGGCTTCAAAATCACAAAAAAGCGTCATTGCAAAGATGTCGTTAAGTTCGTGCGCAGCGCCCGCTGGATTCACGGCGGTTTTGCAAAAATCAGGCAGGGTTTGGGAGCATCCCCAAAAGTCAAATGCGCGGTCTGCCCGCAGGGCGGAAACGCGCATTTTGACCGTGTGTCCGGACACCGGATGTGCTTGCTATTCTCTCAAATCTCAGTTTCAATCGCCCCTGCGCCGCGCTTTCCCTTCTCCGTGATCTGTGGTATACTGTAGAAAAATCACCGAAGGGAGGGCTGCGTATGGCAGAGAGACGCGTATTTGCCGGTTACTACAAGCGCTACGACGGGAAGCCCATTTTCGTCGTCCGTGTGCTCAGGGACATCGACACCGGCGAGGCCATCGTGGTCTGCAAGGACGCCAGTTTTTCCCGCGAGGACAACGAGCATTACTACCTCATCCGGTACGCCTCCTTCTGCGAGAAGGTCGAGGTGGACGGCGAGCTGCGGGACAAATACGTCCGCCAGACCCGACGTGAGATCGACACCTCCATCGTCCGCGAGGTGTACGAGGACGGCTTTCCGGAGCCCAAGAGCAAGCGTTTCACTTTCGTTGACGACGAGTACGAAAATCGCTTCATCCGATGCAGTAAAACCTACTACGAATATGCTAAGGACGTCTGCGAGAACTACCGCATAGACATGCAGCGGTACCGGCTCATCCGGGAACGGAAGCAGTACATCGGCGTTCATGACCGGGAGGAATATCTTGCCATGCGCGAGGATCTGGCATTTCTCCAGCAGTCCCTTAAAACCGTGCTCCACGACTACGCAGAGATCTTCAAAAAGCGGTTTTCCGAGGGGCTGTCCATCCGCAAGACGGCGGACGCCTTGCAGATGAATCGCGGGGCGGTCGAGCGGCGGCAGAACGCGCTGTATCTGGCGTTCGCTGCACTTCTGCGGCAGCGGGATGAGGCGGACGGCATCTTCCGGTTATCGCAGGAAACCGACGAAGATTACCTGGACACAACCGAATAGCAGCAGCTTCACGGAAGCGCTTGTCATGCAGACAGGCGCTTCTTTTTTTGCCTGCACCTCCCCAGCAAGGGCAAAAATGCGCGTTGTAAAGTGGAAGAAAATTTTTTCGGAGGGGTGCCAAGTTTTTCGCAGAAATTGTCCGTTGTCATATAGAGGGGGCAAAAGTCAGTGAGGCAGCGGCATGATCGTCTGCGAACCGGTTTCGTGACAGAACCGTGACAGTCCGCTTCATTTTGTCCGTTGGCTAGTGAAAGGAGAATTTTGAGCCAGCGTTCCAACCGCAGCAAACCACGACTTTTTCAAAATTGAAAGGAGAACTTCTATGTACACCATGCACTACGATCATTCCCACAAGACCGCCGTCCCCACGGATCTGCTGCAAGACCCGTATCTCTCGGTCGATACCAAGGGCCTTGCCGCCATTCTCTGTTCCTTCGGCCAAGAAGGCTTCGAGCTGTCCGAGTTGGCTGACCAGCTGCGGGATAACCTGTCGGACGAGCGAATCTTCTGCACGCTCATGGAGCTTTACGACATGTGCTATCTGGACGTCTGGAAAGAGGGCGACGACTTTCATCTGAAGCTGAGGGGGATGTGACCATGGCAGACCGTACGCGCCCCATCCGCAAGGAAATCTGTCTGAACGAGATGGAGCTAAATCTCATCCGGCACAAAATGCGCCAGCTGGGAACCCGAAATTTCGGTGCCTACGCCCGCAAGATGCTCATTGACGGCTACATCATCAAAGTCGATTACACCGAACAGAAGAAGCTGGCCGCTGCCGTGAACCGCATTGCCTCGAACATCAATCAGATCTGCCGCCGCATCAACAGCACAGGCCACTTCTACGAGGCCGACGTTGCCGACCTGAAAGACCGGCTTGGCGACGTGTGGGAGCTGCTGAAAGCACGGCAGAAGGAGGAGCTTTGACCAGAACGGGATTTTCCGTCGCCGGTTTTTCAGACGGTGGACAGGCTGACGCTCCGGAGGGTTCCGCAACTGGATTTCAGGACGCCGGTTTCCGCAACATTCATCGGGGCTGAAACTCATCCCCTAATCAATAAGAAATAAATCAAGATACAAAATAGTCATCCATCAATTCAATCAATACACCTGATGGGATGGATGGGACAGGAGGTCAGATGAAAACATTCTGTAAGCTCACCACCGAAAGCCCAGCGGCGTCCTATGTACCGCTCCCGAGGTTTCTTCTCCAAGACGAAGCCCTGCGGGACATCAGCAACGACGCGAAGGTGCTCTATGCGCTGCTGCTGGACAGAGCCAGCATTTCCCGCCAGAATGGCTACGTCGAGCCGGACGGCACGATTCGGCTGTACTTCACCTTGGAGCAGGCGCAGACGAAGCTCCACCGCAGCCGCCAGAGCGCCACGCGGATCTTCCGGGAGCTGGAGTACAGCGGCTTGATTATCCGAAAAAAGCAGGGCTTGGGCAAACCCGCCCTCATTACGCTGAACTATCCGGCGGACGCAAAGCTCATCGCAAAGGAGGGCGAAGATGCACAAGCTTGACCCCATCGAGCGCCTGCCGGACGGAACGCTTTTCCGTCTGACGCCGGGACAGGCACGCAGCGTGCGGGGACTTACAAAGCGCTGCTGCAACTTTTCAGGCGGCGATTGCCTGCTGCTGGACGGCGTCTGCCCGCAGTCCGTCTCCCGCAGCCTGATCTGCCGCTGGTTCCGACATGCCGTGCTGCCGGAGCAGCCGAAGCTGGAACGGGCCATCCTCAGCCCCAAATAGCTGCACCGCTGCGAGGTCTGCGGCAGGGGCTTTCTCACCCGCTCCGGCCGGGCGAAATACTGCCGGGACTGCGCGGCAAAAGTCCATCGCAAACAAAAGTCCGAATCCGCCCGGAAACGTCGGTCCGGCGTAGACAAATAAGGCCCCGAAAAGCCTGCCATACCAACGCCTCCCGCACCGCAGTTCCGACAGGGCAATACGATTTCCCTCGAACACAAAGAAAACAGGTTCTATCTGTCTACATAGACGCCAAGAAAGGAGTACCCTCATGACCAACACCCCTACCGTACCCATCCACCTGAAAATGGCGCTGACCACCAAGGAGGCGGCGGAGTACAGCAACATCGGCATCAACAAGATCGACAGCATGCTGAAAGCCCCCAACTGCCCCTTCGTCCTCTTCGTCGGGACGAAAAAGCTGGTGGAATTTGAAGAATACATCAGCGCCCGCCTCGTCATCTGACGTAAGCCCAAGGGCCGGTAAATTTGTAAAAATGGGTTGAGGGACGGGAGCCTATCTGCTATAATTATGTTGTTGCAGTGGGCTCTTTTCCCTTAGACCGGAAAGGAGCTCAAGTGTATGGGCAAAAGCCTGAAAGGAAGAGAATGCGGCAAGGGTATCTGCCAAAGAAAGGACGGGTTTTACAGCGCACGTTTTGTCGATCGGACAGGAAAACGACACGCAAAATACTTCAAAACGCTTCCCGAAGCCAAGAACTGGATGGAGGACGCCCGCTATGCCGACAAGCATGACGGCATCTTCATCGCCACCAGCACCACGGTGGACGCATGGTTCAACTTCTGGATCGAGAACATTGTGGGCGATCTGGCCCCCAACACCCTGCGGAACTACCGTGACCGCTACACGCGGAACATCAAGCCGGTGATCGGGCACATGTGCCTTTCGGACGTGAAGCCTATGCACTGCAAGCGGATTCTGCTGCTGATGGACGCGGACTATTCCGGCTCCAGCATCAAGCAGACCTACATCACCATGGGAACCCTATTCAAGTCGGCGAAGATGAACGACCTCATCACCAAGCACCCCATGGACGGCGTGCGCTACACCAAGCCCTGCCGGGCGGCGGACGACATCCACTTCCTGACACGGGACGAGCAGCGGCGCTTTCTGGATGCGGCGCGGGGCACGAAGAACTATCACCCGTACGCGTTCCTGCTGGAAACGGGGCTGCGCACCGGCGAGATGATCGGCCTGACGTGGGACGCGGTGGATCTGGAGAAGCGGACGCTGACGGTGAACAAAACGCTGGAGTACCGCTACGACCTGCACACATGGCGGGCGGGCCCGCCGAAAACGCCGGACAGCTACCGCACCATTCCCCTGACCCACCGGGCGGTGGAGATTCTGGAGGAATGCCTGGCCGAGCGCGAGGGAAAGAAGCTCTCCCCCGCCCTCTCGCAGAAGCTCACCTATCTGGATCGGCGCAGAGGTACGTCTGCCTACATGTATCTGCGTGATCTTGTCTTTATCAACTGGCGTACCGGGGAACCGTCGAAGAACAGTTCCTATGATACCCACTTATACCGGCTCTGTGATCAGGCGGGCATCGAGCACTTCTGCATGCACGCCCTGCGCCACACCTACGCCACACGAGCCATCGAGAGCGGCATGCAGCCGAAAATTTTGCAGAAGCTGCTGGGCCACGCCAGCATCCAGACGACCATGGACCGCTATGTTCACGTCACCACGGAGTCTCTGGACGAGGCTTTGCGGCAATTTGAAGCCAACCGTGTTGCGGAATCCGAGCCTTTTGAAAAAATGGTGTAAAAATGGTACAGTGCCAAAAGGCCCGGGCCCGCAAACCGTTGCAAATACAGGATTTTTTAAAGCGAGGTATGTATATATGAAATTAGGTATCGTGGGACTGCCCAACGTGGGCAAATCAACGCTGTTCAACGCCATCACCAACGCCGGAGCCGAAAGCGCCAACTACCCCTTCTGCACCATCGAGCCCAACGTGGGCATGGTGGCCGTGCCGGATGCAAGGCTTGATAAGCTGGCGGAGATGTATCAGCCCGACAAAAAGACCCCCGCCGTCATCGAATTTGTGGACATTGCGGGCCTGGTGAAGGGCGCCAGCCAGGGGGCCGGCCTGGGCAACAAGTTCCTGGAGAACATCCGCCGCACCGACGCCATCGTCCATGTGGTGCGCTGCTTCGATGACGAGAACATCATGCATGTGGTGGCCGATGCCGGCACCAACGTGCCGGTGGACCCTCTGGGAGATATCGAGACCATCGACCTGGAGCTGATCATGGCGGACCTGGACATGGTGAACCGCCGGGTGGAGAAGGCCGCCAAGGCCGCCAAGGGCGACAAGAAGTTCCTGCATGAGGCCGAGGTATTCCGGGCCCTGGCGGAGCATCTCAATGCCGGAAGGTCCGCCCGCACCTTCGACTGCGGCGACGAGGACCGGGCCATTGTGGAGACCGCCGACCTGCTGAGCCTGAAGCCCATCATCTACGCCGCCAACATGGACGAGGCGGGCTTCGCCGGCCACGAGAACAACCGATATTTCCAGATGGTCCGGGACCTGGCCCAAAAGGAGGGGGCCCAGGTGCTGCCCATCTGCGCCAAGCTGGAGGAGGACATCGCCCAGCTGGACGACCCCGACGAGCGGGCCATGTTCCTGGAGGACCTGGGGGTGGAGCAGTCCGGCCTGGACCGGCTGATCCAGTGCAGCTATGAGCTGCTGGGGCTGATCTCCTTCCTGACCTACGGCAAGGACGAGTGCCGGGCCTGGACCATCCGCAAGGGCACCAAGGCCCCCCAGGCCGCCGGAAAGATCCACTCCGACATCGAGCGGGGCTTCATCCGGGCCGAGGTCATTTCCTTCGAGGACTACATGGGCCACGAAAGCGAGGCCGCCTGCCGCGCCGACGGCGTGCTGCGAGTGGAAGGCAAGGATTATGTGGTGCGGGACGGCGACGTGATGCACTTCCTGTTCAACGTCTAGATGTAGAGCATATTACGCTTGAGATTTCCGCTTGACGGCGGGCAAAGCCCGCCTACGGAAATCTCGCGAGTCTTGCTCCACTTCGTCTCGCAAGACCGAGCATTTTAACAGTAAAGAGAATTTCATGGTGGAAATGCTCTAAAGCTCGGTACGCGCGCACTGGAGGGCGTCCGTTGTTATTTTTCCTGTCCTCAAGCCAGCGCCGGATCAGCCGGTCAG
>ERZ791624.381-NODE-381-length-31646-cov-2.389700_pt1 | contig 31646 bp, 28 predicted proteins | sample MGYA00510058_ERZ791624 | MGnify/ENA primary metagenome ERZ791624 (study PRJEB30046, sample SAMN00715158) | human gut metagenome | study: EMG produced TPA metagenomics assembly of the A metagenome-wide association study of gut microbiota in type 2...
ACTTTTTGTGTTTTTTTAAAGAACCCTGTGCGGTGTGCCGCCCGGGCTTTAATTGATTGAGGGACGGAGCAGCCGGTAGATGGCTGCTGCAAGTGGCACGGCAAACAGGATTCCCCAGATACCGAATGCCCCACCGCCGACAATGACTGCGGCAAGTACCCAGATGCCGGGCAGCCCGATGGAATGTCCGACCACACGGGGATAGATAAAATTGCCTTCGATCTGCTGGAGAATTGTTAAAAAGATAAGAAATACCAGTGCTTTTACCGGGGAAACCGTAAGAAGCATACACGCACCGGCTGCGGCACCGATATAAGCTCCGATGACCGGTAGCAGTGCGGTTACACCTACCAGACAACCGATCATGGCAGCATAGGGAAGCCGAAGAATCCACATGCCGATGGTACAAAGCATACCGAGGATTACGGCCTCTATGGTCTGCCCTGCCAGAAAATGATGGAAGGACTGATTGAGAACCGTCAGTACATAACGTATTTTTTTCCCTTGGAAAACACCGAAACACCGGTCGATCAGGAAACTGCCCATCCGTAAGAGGGATTCTTTGGCAGCAAGCAGATAAAAAGAAAACATCAGTCCCGGCAGAAAAATTAAAAGCCAGCTGCCAAGTTTCTCCAGGGAAGTTTTCATGCCTTTTGCCAGACGGGGGATTTTTGCGATCAGTGTATCCCAGCAAAAGGGTTCATTCATCCATGCCCGGATTTCGTTTTCCATGCCAAGATCCATTTGCAGATGTTCGTTTGCCCACTCACACAGTAATTCTAAAACCTGAGGGAAATCGGTTGCGATGATCCGGATGCAGGATAACAGCTGAGGAACGATCATCCACCATAAGATCAGGATCACAAGCACAAGCGAAAGGTAGGAGAGTGTCATACATAGGGGACGCTGTAAGGGCGCAATGGCTGCCATACGGCATATTCTTGCATACCCTTTTTCGTAAAAACACATAAGGATATTAACTACATAGGCAATCATACAGCCGATCAGCAAGGGAAGGACTGCGCGGAAAACAGTTTTTGCAATTACTGCCAGAATGGGCAATACATAAAATAGTGAACCATACATAGGGCATACTCCTTTTCCTCAACAAATATTTATTAGTTTGGGCAGAAGAAAGCGGGATTATGTAAAAATAAGGAAATGTTAAGGTAGAATCATGGTTTCGCCACTTGAAATCATGGAAAAAGAAAGCTAGAATACAAAACAGATGATAGATTCTGAAAAGTACTGTTTATTTTAAAGAAGGGATTCGATGATGAAAAAAGGACTGGTCATGGAAGGCGGAGCCATGCGCGGAATGTTCACCGCCGGAGTCATCGACGTGATGATGGAGCATCAGATAACATTTGACGGAGCGATGGGCGTGTCAGCAGGGGCAGTGTTTGGCTGTAATTATAAGTCCAATCAGCCGGGACGCGTCATTCGTTACAATGCAGCGTACTGTAATAAACCGCAGTATGCGGGACTGCGCACATTTTTGAAAACAGGGGATATGTTCGGGGAACAGTTCTGTTATCATGATATCCCGGAGCATCTTGATCCGTTTGATTATGAGACTTACCGCAAGAACCCGATGGATTTTTACGTGGTGGTGACAGATGCAAAAACCGGGAAAGCTCTTTACAAAAAAGTGGATCGGTGTGATAAGAAAGAAATGGAATGGATGAGAGCATCGGCATCCATGCCGATTGTGTCAAAGCCGGTCTGCGTGGATGGATATGAATTGCTTGATGGAGGCGTAGCAGATTCCATTCCGGTGCAGAAAATGCAGGAACTTGGGTTTGATAAAACGGTAGTGGTTCTGACGCAGCCGCGGGATTATGTGAAAAAAAAGAATCAGCTGATGCCGCTGGCGAAAGTATCGCTTCGCAGGTATCCGGCGATGATTGATGCCATGGAACACCGGCATGAGCATTACAACGAAGAACTGGAATATATCAGGGAAAAAGAAGAACGTGGGGAATTGTTTGTCATTCGTCCGCCCAAAAAGATAGAAGTCAGCAAAGTAGAAAGAGACCGGCAGAGACTCCTTGCCGCCTACCGCATGGGACGGGAGACGATGAAGGAGCATATGCGCAGTCTCGAGCGTTTCCTGAAATAAGCACCTGTTACAGGAAACGGTAAATCAGGATCGCCAGCACAATTCCGATGATGCCGGCGATCGTTATTTTTATGGTTAATCCAAATGTGAGCACCAGAATTCCCAGATCAAGTACCAGTGGGTTGGAAAGACCAAAGGTCTGTCCGTAATTCAGCCAGCGGAGAGCCGGGACACCGGCACTAAGCTGACCGATAAAGCCACCCAGTACAACACCTGCGAGAATCATCAAAAGAAGTGCCCAATAGTTTTTTCCAGCAGTTCCTTTTGCCATAAAATATCCTCTTTTCTAAAGTCTAGAATTCTATCATAACATAAAAAGTTAAAAATCACAAAGGATACATGTTTTTTGTATAGAACAGCATTGAAGCCTTTGGTTTTTTGTGATAAATTAAACATATCGGCATGAATTGGTATATGGGGGAGGACAATTGAAAAAAATAGCATTGATATCAGACGGCTGGCGCCGGATGATCACATATGCCTGGGTAGATGGGATCATCCGGCGGATCAGGGAACTGGATGAGGATATTGCTTTGTATCAGTACAATTGTTATGGCAACTGGAGCAAAGATGCATTGCATAATACAGGCGAATATAATATTTATAATCTGCCGGATCTGTCAGCGTTTGATGGAATTATACTGGATGGAAGCAATATTGTGGATGTCCGGCAAAAAGAAAAGATTGTAGAACGCCTGCAGAATTGCGGGGTTCCGGTTCTTTCTCTGGACTGGTATATCAACGGATTTTATTATGTGGGTGCAGATAACCGGCGTCCGATCCGTGAATTTATGACACATTTATACGAAGTGCATGGATGCCGCAGATTTGTTTTTGCCGGAGGCCCGGAAGATGCTTTCGGAAATCTGGAACGTGTTGCTGCGTACTGCGAATGCCTGAAAAAATATGGAATGACATTGGATGACAATCCGATTTTATGTGGGGATTACGACTATGAGACCGGCGTGAACTATATGCGGGAGTATGTCCATAGCGGCTCGAAACTTCCGGATGTGTTTGTCTGTGCAAATGACAATATTGCGGCAGGAATCTGTGCAGAGGCAGAACAGTGGGGGTACCGCGTACCGGACGATTTTCTGGTGACGGGCTTTGATAATCTGGATAAGGCAGCCTATTTCCGTCCGCAGATTACGACTGTATTTCAGGACCGGGAGGAGATCGGAAAGCTTTGTGTGGATGTACTGCTCCGTATCTGGGAAGGAAAACCGGTGGAAGAACGCAACTATATTCCGGTTACCTGTATTTACGGAGAAAGCTGTGGCTGTCCGAATAACGGCATGGTAAACTACCGCGAATATTTAAGGGAAAAGATTGTTGCAACGGTCAAAAAAGATGAAGATGATTCCCTTCTCGTGGAATTGGAAGCGCAGATGGCAAGGTGCAATGGTTTCCGGGAAATTTTTGAATATATTGTTGACTATTTCCAGAAACTGAGATGTGACGGGGTATATTTTGTGGTGGATCGCAAGCTGTTTGCGGCCGATGAGGATACGGATTTTCCGGTGGAAGGCTATGATGAAAAGAATCTTGTGGTGGCAGATGGATTTGAGAACCATAAGAGAATGGCATTTGCCAATGTCAGGGAACTGAACCGCCATCTGGAAGAAACAGGAAGCCAGAATGCCTATCTGTTTACCCCGATTCATTTCCGGGAACAGTCGGTTGGCTATCTGGTAATGAAAAACGGACGCTTTCTGTATGATAATCCATATTATTATGACATTCACAGCACGATTGTAAAGACACTGGAAACGCAGTTTAAGCAAAAACAGCTGGAGAATGCAGCAAACAAACTCCAGATGCTGTACAACAGGGATCCGCTGACCGGTATCTGTAACCGGATTGCGTATACGGACATTATCCGTCCGGCATTTGCAAAGTATCAGGAAAAGGGAATAGCATGTGCGCTTGTCTTTGTGGATGCGGATGATTTTAAATCTGTGAATGACACATATGGACATGAATTTGGAGATCAGGTACTGATAAGAATTGCACAGGTTCTTGAGGAAGAATGCCCACAGCAGGGATATGTATGCAGATACGGAGGCGATGAGTTCATCGGATTTTTCCCATATGCGACTTCCGAAAAGGCACAACAGTACACGGATCGTGTGCAGAGCCGGCTGACCAAGGAAAACATTATGATCAGTATCGGTGTAGAGCTGACGTTTGCGGGGGGAGAAGAGACTATAGATGAGTATCTGTCACTTGCCGATCAGAATATGTACCGCCAGAAACAAATGCGCAAAGAAAGCAGGAAAAATATCGATTGATAATAGATTGACAAATTTATCTTACCAATGTATAGTAACTTAGTAGGAATACTAAGCTTTAAATGCTGTACATTTTTTTAAGAAAGAAGAGATAGATTATCATGAAGATTTCAACAAAAGGCAGATATGCCATGAGACTGATGTTGGATCTGGCATTGAACAACACAGGAGCACCTATCAGTTTAAAAGATGTTGCGAGACGTCAGGAGATTTCTGACAAGTATCTGGAGCAGATCATATCCGTATTAAACCGCGCCGGTTATGTGCGCAGTGTGCGTGGAGCACAGGGTGGATATCTGTTGCGTAAAGCACCGGAGGAGTATACCGTTGGAATGATTCTCCGCCTGACCGAGGGATCGCTGGCACCGGTTGCATGCCTCGACGAGGGAGACGATGTTGCCTGTGAGAAACGGGAAGAATGTGTTACCCTGTTCTCTGGAAAAAGATCAATGATGCCATCTGCAGTGTTGTGGATCATATCACATTGCAGGATCTGGTTGACTGGCAGAGAGAAAAAAATGGGGATTATGTGATATGAGGTATCTCGAAGAGATATCTCATGCGATGTGCTCCTTATTAAAAAAGAAAAGAAAGTAGGAAGAGTATGAGTAAATTAATCTATCTGGACAATGCGGCTACCACACAGGTATACCCGGAAGTTCTTGATGCGATGCTCCCGTATTTTACGGAGCATTACGGTAATCCGGCAGCTATTTACAGCTTTGCAGGAGAGTCGGAGCGTGCGGTTGCAAAAGCAAGAAAGCAGATCGCAGATGTGATCGGGGCAAAGACCGAGGAAATTTATTTCACCGGAGGCGGAAGCGAGTCCGATAACTGGGCACTCAAAGCAACCGCAGAGGCATACAGCAGCAAGGGAAAGCACATTATCACATCCGCGATCGAGCACCATGCGATCCTGCACACAGCACAGTGGCTGGAACTGCACGGATTTGAAGTGACTTATGTCGGTGTGGATGAAAATGGTAAGATTAAGCTGGACGAGCTTGAGGCAGCCATCCGTCCGGATACAATTCTCATCTCTGTCATGGCAGCAAACAACGAGATCGGAACCATCGAGCCACTGAAGGAAATCGGTGCGATTGCAAAGAAACACGGGGTACTGTTCCATACCGATGCGGTACAGGCATTTGCACATGTGCCGATCAACGTGGACGAGATGAATATTGACATGCTCAGTGCCAGCGGTCACAAGATCAACGGACCAAAGGGAATCGGAGTCATGTATATCCGCAAAGGCGTAAAGATCCGTTCTTTCATTCACGGAGGTGCACAGGAACGTCAGCGCCGTGCCGGCACACACAATGTTCCGGGTATCGTTGGAATTGGAAAAGCAGCGGAACTTGCAGTTGCCAATATGGAAAAGAACACGGAGTATGAAGTAAAACTGCGTGATCATCTGATCGAGCGTGTGCTTGCAGAGATCCCGTACACCCGCTTAAACGGAGACCGTACCGACCGTCTTCCAAATAATGCCAACTTCTGTTTCCGGTTTATCGAGGGAGAATCCATGCTGATCCTTCTCGATCAGGCGGGCATTTGTGGCAGCAGCGGAAGCGCCTGCACATCCGGATCATTAGATCCGTCACACGTGCTTTTAGCAATCGGACTGCCACACGAGATTGCACATGGAAGTCTTCGTCTGACACTTTCCGAGAAGACAACCATGGAAGATATTGATTATACGGTAGATAAATTGAAGGCAATTATCGAACGTCTGCGCAGCATGTCTCCTCTGTATGAGGATTTTGTGCGGAAAAACGGATAGAATATTTTGCAGAAGGAGAGAAACAAAATGTACAGCGAAAAGGTAATGGACCATTTTAATAACCCAAGAAACGTAGGAGAGATTGAGAACCCAAGTGGTGTTGGCACTGTTGGAAATGCAAAGTGCGGAGACATCATGCGTATGTATCTGGATATTGATGACAATGGCATCATCCAGGAGGCAAAATTTAAAACTTTCGGCTGCGGTGCAGCAGTGGCAACCAGCAGTATGGCAACCGAGCTTGTAAAGGGCAAGACGATCCAGGAAGCACTGCAGGTAACCAACAAGGCCGTTATGGAAGCACTCGACGGACTTCCACCAGTGAAGGTGCATTGCTCCCTGCTGGCAGAGGAAGCAATTCATGCTGCTTTATGGGATTATGCAGAGAAACACAATATCAAGATCGAGGGATTAGAGCGTCCGGTCAATGATATCAGTGAGAAGGAAGAGGCTCCGGAAGAGGAGTATTAAATGAAAGAAAAAGTAGTTGTCGGCATGTCCGGAGGTGTGGATTCCTCCGTGGCGGCCTATCTGTTAAAAGAACAGGGATACGATGTAATCGGTGTCACTATGCAGATCTGGCAGGATGAGGATGTCTTTGTGCAGTCACAGGAAGGTGGCTGCTGTGGACTTTCTGCAGTGGAGGATGCCCGCCGCGTGGCAGAGCGTCTGGAAATTCCTTATTATGTGATGAATTTTAAGGAAGATTTCCACAAATATGTCATTGATTATTTTGTGTCAGAATACGAAAAAGCGCGTACACCAAATCCGTGTATCGCCTGCAACCGTTATGTCAAGTGGGAGTCACTGCTTCATCGTTCACTGGAGATTGGTGCGGATTATATTGCTACCGGACACTATGCGCGTATCATGCATCTGCCGAATGGCCGCTATACGATCCGCAATTCCGTTACAGCGGCGAAGGATCAGACCTACGCACTTTACAATCTGACACAGGATCAGCTTTCCGTACCCTGATGCCGGTGGGAGATTATGATAAGCCTCATATCCGCCAGATCGCAGAGGAGATCGGGCTTCCGGTTGCCACAAAGCATGATAGTCAGGATATCTGTTTTGTACCGGATCATGATTATGCCTCTTTTATTACACAGGAGACCGGAAAAGAAAGCAAACCGGGTAATTTTGTCGATGAAGAAGGAAACATTATGGGACAGCACCGCGGACTGATTCATTACACGATCGGGCAGCGCAAGGGTCTTGGCATTTCTTCATCCACGCCTATTTTTGTCAAGGAACTTCGCCCACAGACAAACGAAGTCGTGCTTTGCAAGTCCGAAAGCCTGTTTTCTCGTGACTGTCATGTGGATAATATCAATTATATGGCAGAAGAAAAGTTGACCGAGCCGGTCAAGGCTATCGGTAAAATCCGCTACTCGCATGCAGGTGCACCGTGTACGCTGTATCCGCAGCCGGACGGAACACTGCTGGCACAGTTTGACGAACCGCAGCGTGCCATGACGCCTGGCCAGGCTGCTGTCTTTTATCAGGACGATCATGTGCTGTGCGGTGGAACAATTGAAACCAAATAAAAATTCTTGGAGAGATCATGATTTTGTATCTCTCCTTTTTTACATGATATCCATTTTTGTTTTGCCTTCTTGACATAACATAGGGAAAAGACTATCATAGAATAAACAGACTAACAGCAGTTACAATAGACTAACTGCGGAACTTTGAAAGGAGAAGAATTATGAAAAAGATGCGCAAAGCATTACTCGCACTGTTATCGTCCATTACGGTAGCAGGAACATCTGCAGCACCGGTTATGGCGGCAGGCACCAACACAAGTGTACCAACGATCCCGGCAGAGGAGTCCGACAGCTCCAAGGCGGATAAATTATTTACCGCAGTAAAAGGCGATTACATCCAGTTGTTCAAGGATGCATTATTTGATGTAAAATACAATAAGTATTGGAACGATGACGCAGCAGCCGTTGTCGGAGGAAGTGCTGCAGCAGAAGCCGTAAAGACGCTGAAGGCTTCCGTGGGTTCTACGACCTACGGTGACAAAGCAGATCCAAATGCATTTTACTGTTGTGGATTTATCAATGATGTAAAGGAAGTTTCTTTCCAGGACGGTGGCAAAGTAGAATTTACCACAAGCGACAGCAAAAAAGTTTCCCATACGTATAAGTTTTTGAAAAAAGATGCACTCAGCGGTGTGATGGAAGGTTATGTATTCCAGAGCACAGACAAAAACGAGGATGAGTTTAAGTATGTATTCCTCTGCCCGGATACTCCGGCAACAACCTATCACATTGAATTCCGTTACGGCAGCGATCTGACAGAACTGTTAAAACTCAACACCGGAAAATATGCAAACTGGGTAGGCTCCGGTATCTTAAAGAGTGCACTGACAGAGAAAAACGAGCAGATGATCCAAAACTGCATCGCTTTATTCTGTACCGAAAATCTTGCAGAAATGAAGAATGCAGATACCGCAGCACAGCAGAGCGTTTTAGCAGGTGTCTGGGATGCAGATATGTCCGCATATGCCAGCAATCCGCAGTATAAAAACGCAAAAATGTATTGTGAACTGAAAGCGGACGGAACCGGAGTGACGTATTTCGATCCGAATGGAACCGGAACATATACCGAGAGTCCATTTACATTTTATGCATATGACAATGATGGAAAAGAAGATGTAAGCAGTGGTGTATACATCTCAACCGACAGTGAGAAACTTACAAAGGCCAGCAAGTATGCCATCACAAAGAAAGGTGAGGCAACCATCCTTACCTTTGAGACTCCGGACGGTTCTTCCATCAGCTATATCAAGCGTGACACAAAAGTTGCAGTTGTCAGCGAAAATACCACACTGTATGTAAAGGGTAAGACCAATATCCTTGCAAATGTCGTATCCGGAAGCGGAATTACAACCTACACCAGCAGCAACCCGAAGGTAGCCAAAGTAGATGCCAACGGTAAAGTTACCGCTGTAAAGAAAGGCTCTGTTATCATCACCGCAACTAACAACGGTGTAAGTGGACAGGTAAAAATTACCGTTAAAAATCCAACCTTAAACAAAAAGACAGTAACCCTGAAAAAAGGTAAGACTGCGAAGTTAAGCGTAAAGGGAAGCATTGGAAAAGTAACTTACAAATCTTCGAATACTAAGATCGCAGCCGTATCTTCCAAGGGTGTGATCAAGGCAAAGAAAGCAGGAAAAGTTACCATTACTGTAAAATCTAACGGTATCACAAATAAGTGCAAAGTCACTGTAAAAAATAAATAAATTTTGCAAAAAAACTAAAATGGAGAAAGACTCATGAGAGATTCGTGGGTCTTTTTTCATTTTATAGAAAATACCGTTTTTTTGTGCTTTTATGGTTGAGTGCAGGTACAGGTATAACGTATAATAAAGATATTATTTATGCAGTCAGTGAAAGAGGCGGTGTTATGGTTACAATTAAAGAAATAGCAAAAATACTGTAATGTTTCGATTGCGACCGTTTCCAATATTATCAATGGGAAACCAAATGCCAGTCAGGAGACAAAGCAGAGGGTACTCAAAGCAATTGAAGAACTGAATTATACTCCGAATTATATTGCCAAAAATCTAAAGACGAGGAGAACGAAGACCATCGGTGTCGTTGTGGAAGATCATAGGAAAGATCATCGTGATACCTATATCAATAAAATTCAGTAAAAGATGCCATCGTGGTATCTATACCAATAAAATTCATGTAAAAGATACCATTGCGGTACCTATATATTGAAAATTTAACATTCAGATACCGGAAGGTCTCTATAGATCAAAAATTGCTTTTCCAGATACCGCTTTTTCTAAAAAACCGGTATCTGGAAAAGCAATTTTTACTATATAGGTGACATTTCCTGATTTCAAGCATTAAAATTTCGGAAAACCGTCACCTAAAACTTTAATTTTTCATCTATAGATACCCGGCCTTATCATCAAGTGATTTAACAGGGTATTTTTATGTTTATTCTAGTTCATGGGATTCGTAACTGCTTTTAAGGCGTCCCTTTAACTGCAAGTTCTGGCGCCTTTATATTTGTCGCATAGAAAAAACTTGTATTTAAAACAGTTTCTTGCAAATCCGTACCTTTGATTTCCGCAAAAGGCGCCCGGTCTACGCAGTCAAACCTAATTCTAAAAAGGGTACAGTAATCACAAAACAGGCAATTTTAGAAATTTTAAAAACCCACAAAGCCTTTGAAACCGGGACTTAATAAAATTTTTAGAAATTTTATTAGCACTCATACTTGACGAGTGCTAATAACGTGCTATAATAGGGGCATAAACAAAGAACAAAACGTTTACAGGAGGAAATGACTTATGTACGATTTATTTGATACATTTTTTAACCCATGGTATGACGATAGTGAATATAACAAGAAAGCCCCGAAGCAGCAGGCATCGCAAAACACACAGAATCTGATGAAGACAGATATCAGAGAACTGGCAGACGGATATGAGCTGCAGATGGAACTGCCTGGTTATAAGAAAGAAGAAGTGCAGGCAGCATTGCACAAAGGCTATCTGACGATCAGTGCAGCCAAGAGTGCAGAAGAGACCGTGGAAGGTAAGTATCTGCGCCGCGAGCGTTATACCGGAAGCTGCCAGAGATCATTCTATGTGGGCGAGTATCTCCGTCAGGAAGATATCCGGGCAAGTTTCCAGAACGGTATTCTTACCCTGTTTGTTCCAAAGGAAGATAAGACAAAGACAGAAGAAAAGAAATATATTACCATTGCGTAATCCTTTATAAATATCCCCTGATTTTTGAGCCGTTGCAGGTATTTTTCCTGCGGCGGCTTTTTTCGCGTCACAATTTTTTTCCCGAAGAAACAAAACTTTATATACAGGTATAGAGGCAAGTGGCAATGATTGATGTTGCTTAATGATGAAAAAGGCAATATAATAAATGGATTGAGATGAAATGATACAGGAAAAAAGAGAGAATTTTATGTTTACAAACGATACAATTTTTTATAAAAAACTCCTGGGTCTTATGCTTCCGATGATGCTGCAGAACCTGATGCTGGCACTGGTTGCCGTGGCAGATGCGTTTATGCTCGGCGGGATGGACCAGAATTACATGTCGGCAGTTTCACTTGCCACGCAGATTCAGTTTATTCAGAATATGCTTCTTTCTGCTGCAACCGGAGGACTGGCGATTCTCGGGGCACAGTACTGGGGCAGGGGCAATATCAAAACGCTGGATGATATTTTCTGTATGGCACTGCGGCTTTGTGGTCTGGTGTCGATTGCATTTTTCATTGCCTGTATCTGTTTTCCACAGTATCTGATGCTGTTTTTTACGGATGAACCGGTATTGATCGGTTATGGCGTGCAGTATCTGCGGATTGCCGGATTTTCTTATCTGCTTACAGGAATTTCCCAATGCTATCTGGTGGTTATGAAAATCAGCGAGCACGCATTGACAACAGCACTGATCAGTTCTGCTACGGTAGGGATCAATATTGCACTGAATGCCATTTTGATCTACGGAAAACTGGGCATTACCCCGATGGGTGTCCGGGGTGCAGCAACAGCGACATTAAGCGCAAGGATGATAGAACTGGCCTGTTGTATCCTGATTTCCAGCCGTCCGGGCTACATCCGTCCGTATCTGACCCGTCTGTTTCAAAGAAACCGGGAACTGGCACGGGATTTCCGGAAATGCGCAATGCCGATTCTCGGTGCGTCCCTGTTCTGGGGAGTCGGATTTACTTCGTATTCTTCTTTTATGGGACATCTGGGAGTAGACGCGGCCGCTGCCAATTCTGTGGCGGCGGTTGTCCGTGATATCATCTGCTGCCTGAGTGCCGGAATTTCCGGTGCGGCGGGGATTATGGTCGGAAATGAGCTTGGTGCCGGCAACCTAAAACGGGGGAAATTATATGGTACGCGGATGATGAAGATTTCCTTTGTGTGCGGAGTTGCCATGATGGTTCTCATGGGAATTTCGGCACCGTTTATTTTGCATTTTGTCAAACTGACACCGCAGGCAGCCGTATATTTAAAGGGAATGTTTGTTGTGCTCTGCGTCTATATGATTGGCCGCTCCGTCAACGAAATTACCATCAATGGCGTGTTTGGTTCCGGCGGTGATACAATGTTTGATGTGTACAGCCTTGCCGTAACAATGTGGGGAATCGCGATTCCACTTGCTGTGCTTGGAACTTACCGATTCCACTGGCCGGTGATTGTCGTATACGCGTGTACCTGTATTGATGAGGTTGGAAAAATTCCGTGGACGCTCTATCATTTTCGGAAATATAAGTGGGTGAAGGATCTGACGCATACGGGGATGGAGCAGAAAGAAAAATCATAAATTTATAAAAAATCAGCTGGTCGTATCCCTGCGGATCAGTACCGGTGTAATCTGTTTATGGATCGGTTTCGAAAGAGAAACCGGTCTTCTTTTTTTTCGTTCTTCCATCTGCTGCACCAGAAGTTCCATTGCGGTTTTGGCGATCAGGTCGATCTGCTGTCCGACCGTTGTGATAGGCAGAATTGCCTCGTTTGCAATCGGGGAATTGTCAAATCCGACCAGTTCATAACTGTCAGGAAAGCATCCGTATTTTTGGAAAATCAGGTTTAAAAACATATTTGCATAGGTATCATTGGCGAGGAAAATCCCCTTTTTTTTGCATGGATACTTCTCATCAATATCAGAGAAAATGTGTTTCATTTGTGCAAAAATGTCCTGATAAGAATCCCCTATTACATTTAAATTCAGTTCATAAGGAACGTGATATTCCTGACAGGTATCTTCAAAGGCACGGATACGGTCATAGGCAGGGATGGACTTTGGAACATCCGCATTAACGTGAATCAGTACATCGCATTTGTCCCGGATCAGAAGTGTTGCCGCCTGGAGCGCACCCATATAATTGTCGCTGGTTACGCCACAGATATGTTCGGCTTCGCGCTCAATGGCAATGACAGGGATCTGGTAAGAAGCCAGTTTTTCGGAAGAAAGAGTGTGACTTAACACGATCAGGCCCTCAATCTGGTATGCCATCAGTTCATCAATGTACTGTTCCTCCTCGGACGGTCCGTTGTCGCTGACGAATACGAGAAATTTATAATGAAAATCGCGGTAGCTGGAAAGAATCTGTGTAAGCATTTCAGAATAATAGTGCAGATAAAGGTTCGGAATAATGATTCCGATAAATTCACTCTTTCCATTGGCAAGAACCTTTGCAAGCTTATTCTTTTTGTAACCCAGAGTATCAAGAGCCTGTGAAATTTTCTCCTGATTTTCAAGCGTCAGGGAGTCCGGATGATTAAAATATCTGGAAATGGTTGTCTTTGAAAAATTCGTATATGCTGCAATATCTGCAAATGTTACCTGTTTCTTTCCCATCTGAAAGCTGTCTCCTTTATCTGTTTTATCCATAGTATAACAACCGGAAAGAAAAATAGCAATGAAAAAATAACTGGTTACGTAATCGGTTACTTTAATAAATAAAAGTGTTGACATATCGGAAACTTTGTAGTACTATCAGAATATAAAGTAACCGGTTACTTTACCGATTACATCAAAGCAGAACGAGTAATACGATGAAAAGGGAGGAGCAATCGCATGAAAAAACTGGCAAAACAAGTCGGCTCTGCGAAAAAACAAACCATGGGGAGTAAGCTGTCTTATATAAAGAAAAACTGGCAGCTGTATGTTTTTTTTCTGATGCCGGCACTGTTACTCACAATCATTTTCAAGTATCTTCCGATGGGAGGACTTCTGATTGCATTTGAGGATTACAATGTCATTAAAGGAGTTTTGGGAAGCCCGTGGGTGGGGCTGGAATATTTCCAGAGATTTTTATCATCACCGGATTTTATGAACTACCTGCTGAACACATTAAAGCTGAGTATCTTTGGACTTCTCTGGAGTTTTCCGATACCAATTATTCTGGCACTTTTACTGAACCGTATCCGCAAGGCGGGGATTAAGAAAAAAATCCAGCTGCTGATCTATGCACCGAATTTTATTTCCGTCATCGTGCTCTGTGGTATGGTGCGTATGTTTTTATCTCCGGTGGGACCGTTAAACCGTCTGCTGGGAATGAATACAAACTGGATGACCATGCCGTCCGCATTCCGTACCATTTATATTGCAAGCGGAATCTGGCAGGGAGCAGGCTGGGCATCCATCATGTATACTGCAGCATTATCCAATGCAAGCAAGGAACTGGAAGAGGCAGCCATTGTGGACGGTGCAAATCTTTTGCAGCAGATCTGGTATGTGGAACTTCCGGCAATCAAGGATATTATCGTGATCCAGTTTATTTTACAGGCCGGAAACATTATGAGCATCGGCTTTGAAAAGGCATATGCCCTGCAGACAGATATGAACTTACCGGCTTCTGAAATTTTATCAACCTATGTATACCGGATTGGTCTTTTGAATGGCGATTACGGTTATTCTACGGCAGTGGGACTGTTTAATTCGGTGATCAATGTGATCCTGCTTATATTTGTGAACTGGGTGGTAAAGAAATTAAACGATGGAGAAGGATTATAGGAGGAACGTGAAATGGAAACAGTTAGTAAAATGAAATATTCACGGACAGACCGGCTGGTGCTTGGAATCGGTTATGCCATTCTTGGACTGTTTGTTCTTTCAATTGTTGTTCCGCTGGTCTATGTTGTTTTAGCATCTTTTATGGACCCGACGGTATTGAATAATCAGGGACTGAGTTTTCACATCAAAGACTGGACACTGGATGCATACCGGCGTGTGCTGGAAAACGGAATGATCTGGCGCGGATTTTTAAATTCGTTTTTGTATTCACTGGCATTTGCGGCAATTTCCGTATTTGTCACATTGTTAGCAGCGTATCCGATGTCGAAAAAAGAATTTGTCGGAAGAAAATTTTTTAACGTGATTTTTCTGATCACCATGTTTTTCGGCGGTGGAATGATTCCGACGTTTATTTTGATCAATCAGCTTCATATGGTAAATACCGTGTGGGCAATTCTCATTCCGGGAGCATTTAATGTCTGGAATATGATTCTGGCAAGAACGTACTATCAGTCCATTCCAAAAGAACTGCGGGAGGCATCCGCGATTGACGGGGCAAATGAGATCCAGCATTTCTTCCAGATTATGATGCCGGTGTGCAAACCGATTATCGCGGTGCTGGCACTGTGGTCTTTTGTCGGTATGTGGAACAGTTATTTTGATGCGATGATTTACTTAAATGATGCAAACTTACAGCCACTGCAGCTGGTTCTGCGTTCCATTCTGGTACAGAATACACCGCAGCCGGGCATGATCGCGGACATTCAGAGTACCGCGGAGATGGCAAAAGTTGCCGAACAGTTAAAATACGCAACAATTGTAGTATCAAGTTTACCATTGCTTATTATGTATCCATTTTTCCAGAAATACTTTGACAAAGGTGTTATGGTTGGATCGGTAAAAGGTTAAGCAGAAAGGACAGGTACAGATATGTGGAAGAGAAAAATTAAAAAATGTCTGGCACTCGGACTGGCATTTGCTATGATGACCGGTGTGGCAGGATGCGGAAAAGAGCAGCATCTGGAGGCAGAGATCAATCCGGATATACCGGTTTCCGAAGTGCAGTTTCCACTGAAAGAACAGGCAGAATTATCATTTATCACAAGTGCTCCGGCAACCTCTACGCAGAATCCGAACGAGCGGATTATTTTTAAGAGACTCGAAAAACAGACGAATGTACATATTGACTGGACCTGTTTTGTGGCAGACCAGTTTTCCGATAAAAAGAATCTGGCACTGGCACAGTTTGGAAACCTTCCGGATGGTTTGTTTAATGCAGGAATGAGCGATTATGATCTGCTTCGTTATGCAAAGCAGGGAATTATTATTCCGCTGGAAAATCTGATTGACAAATATATGCCAAACCTTCAGGCGGTCTTTGAGAAATATCCGGAATACCGGACGATGTGTACCGCACCGGACGGACATATTTATTCATTTCCGTGGATTGAGCAGCTTGGCGCAGGGAAAGAAGCCATTCAGGCAATCGGGGATATTCCTTATATCAATAAAAAGTGGCTGGATTATCTGGGACTGGATATTCCAACGACAACCGATGAACTGGAACAGGTGCTGATTGCGTTCCGGGATCATGCGGATGATCTGAAAAAACAGTTTGATATCGAGGGAGATGTGATTCCGATGTCATTTATCATCAACAATGGCGATCAGGATCCGGCGATTCTCATCAACGGATTTGGCGAAGGATATGGAGATACGGGCGATCATTTTGCCGTAAAAGATGACGGAACCGTGATTTATACGACCGTGCAGGAAGGTTACAAAGAAGGCATCGAATGGTTGCATAAGCTGGTAACAGAGGATCTTGTAGATCCGGAGGCATTTACGCAGGAGTGGTCAACCTATGTGGCAAAAGGTAAAAATCACCGTTACGGTCTCTGCTTTACCTGGGATATTGCAAATATTGACAACAATACCGATTATGTGATGCTTCCGGCACTGACCGGTCCGGAGGGAGCCAGAAATATCACAAGACAGAATAACAGTGAAACAAGTGGTTTTGACAGAGGCCGCTGCGTGCTTACATCCAGCTGCCGGAACACGGCACTGGCGGCAGCCTGGATTGATCAGATGTATGCGCCGCTTCAGTCCCCGCAGAATAACTGGGGAAGTTATGGGGAAAAGGATTCGTTTAATATTTTTGAACTGTCCACAAATAAAGATGGCGGTGAAATGTTGAAGCATCTGGATCTGGGCGACCAGTCACCGGTAGAGGTACGTGAGGCGCAGTCCGTCAACGGTCCGCTTGCAGTTCTCAATGAGTATTATGATATGTATGTCACACAGCCGGCGGATGCCAAATGGCGTCTGGACAATATGCATGAAACATATCTGAAGGATATGAAAAGCAAGTATGTATATCCGAATGTGTTTATGAGTATTGACGATACCAATAAAGTATCCCAGTATGATACCGATATTAAAAAATATGCGGAGCAGAAAAAAGCAGACTGGATTTTAAATGGCGGAATCGACAAAGAGTGGGATTCCTATTTAAAGAAAATGGAGAAATACGGGCTTTCCGATTATCTGGCAATCAAACAGAAATATTTTGATCAGTATCAGGAGTCATTGAAAGAAGAAAAATAGGTACTGTTCACAGTAACGATAAATAAACAGGAGAATTTGCATGAGTGAGATGTTAAAAAAAGCAAGAGCATATGAGGCAGAAAAAGCAGCACAGACCGATAAAAATACCAGACCGTTGTTTCATATCTCGGCACCTGCCGGATGGATCAATGATCCGAACGGTTTTTCCATTTACGATGGAAAAATCCATCTGTTTTACCAGTATTACCCATATGCAAGGGAGTGGGGACCGATGCACTGGGGGCACAGTGTGACAACGGATATGATAAGCTGGGAACAGCTTCCGGCAGCACTTGCACCGGATCAGGACTATGACCGGATCGGATGTTTTTCCGGAAGTGCTATTGAAGCGGATAACAAACATGTGCTGGTCTATACTGGTGTCACAAAGATTACACTGCCGGACGGCAGGGAAGAGGAACGACAGAACCAGTGCATCGCATTCGGGGATGGCAGGGATTATGTAAAGTATGAAAACAACCCGGTTGTGACCGGGGAGATGCTGCCGGAAAACTGCAGCCGGATTGATTTCCGTGACCCGAAAATCTGGAAGAAAGAGGACACCTATTATCTGATTGTCGGAAGCAAGGATAACAGGCAGATCGGACAGGTCGTGCTCTGTTCCAGCAAAGATTTAAAAGAATGGAAATTTGAGACCGTTCTTGCGGCAAACAGTACCGGAAAAGTCGGAACGATGTGGGAATGTCCGGACTTTTTCCCACTGGGAGATAACATGTACTGATCTGTTCCCCACAGAATATGAAAGCGGAAAAATATGAATTCCACAATGGAAATAATTCTGTTTATTTTCTTGGAAATTATGATAAAAATTCGCATATATTTGAAAAAGAAGAACCGCATACGATTGACTACGGACTGGACTTTTATGCACCTCAGACCACACTTCTCCCGGATGGGCGGCGTGTGATGATTGCATGGATGAAGTCATGGGATGCCTGTGTGGTGCCGGATACGCAGGACTGGCAGGGCATGATGACTCTTCCGCGGGAACTGGAAGTAAAAGACGGACAGATCTGGCAGCAGCCGGTACGGGAGCTTGCGCAGTATCATAAGAATCCGTGTCATTATGAACATGCAGAGATTGATGGTGAGACAGCACTTTCCGGCATTTGTGGACGGACGATGGATCTGACTGTTACAATGGATGAACAGGATTTTAACGTTTTTTCCATACAGCTTGCCGCAGATGAGGAATACGAGACCGCTTTTACTTATCATAAGGGAACAGGAATATTGGAGATTGACCGCACATACTGTGGTGTGACAAAAGATGTGGTCTGCGTGCGCAAAATTAAAATTGCAGATCCAAAAGGACTTAAAAAAATGCGGTTTATTCTGGACCGTCAGTCCATTGAGCTTTTTATCAATGACGGGCAGCAGGTGGCAACAACGGCGGTCTGTACCCCTTTGGAGGCAGAGGAAATCCGGTTTTTCAGCGATAAAAAGATGTATATTACGGTCGAAAAGTATGATATTGTATTATAAAAAGTAACAGGAGGAAGAGAACATGGACGTAGTGGCTTTGGGGGAACTGCTTATTGATTTTACCGAAAACGGAGTCAGCAGTCAGGGCAATCCGCTGTTTGAGGCAAATCCGGGAGGCGCACCGTGCAATGTGCTGGCAATGCTGTCGCGCTTAGGACACAGGACGGCTTTTATCGGAAAAGTAGGAAACGATTTTTTCGGAAAGCAGCTGGAAGATGCGATCACGGAAGTCGGGATTGATGCAGCCGGACTTTTAAAGGATGATAAGGTGCACACGACGCTGGCACTGGTGCATACGTATCCGGATGGAGACCGGGATTTTTCCTTTTACCGCAATCCGGGCGCGGACATGATGCTGACGGAAGAAGAACTGCCGGAGGAAATAATCCGCGGAGCAAAAATCTTTCATTTTGGAACGTTGTCCATGACGCATCCGGGTGTCCGCGCAGCAACGAAAAAAGCGATCGCGGTCGCAAAAGAAGCAGGCGCGCTCATTTCCTTTGATCCGAATATCCGCAAACCGCTCTGGGACTCCATGGAAGATGCCAGGGAACAGGTGTTATATGGTCTGGGACAGTGTGATATTTTAAAAATATCGGATAATGAAATCCAGTGGCTGACGGGTAAAGAAGATTATACGGATGGAGTCCGCTGGATACGGGAACGCTATCCGGTTCCGCTCATACTGGTTTCCATGGGAAAAGAGGGAAGCCGGGCGTATTATAAAGAAAGAATTGTGGAGGCAAAGCCGTTTCTTCAGCCAAATACGATTGAGACGACCGGTGCGGGAGATACGTTCTGTGCGTGTGTTCTGCATTATGTGCTGGAGCATGGACTGGAGGGGCTTGAAGAGAAAAATTTGAAAGAGATGCTTCGTTTTGCCAATGCGGCAGCTTCTCTGATCACGACGCGCAAAGGCGCGCTCCGCGTGATGCCGGAGAAAGAAGAAATTGAAAAAATGCTATAAGAAATGGGAGGGCAGTGCCCTCCCGTTTCTTACAAAGAAAATGGTTCTATCTTACATGTATGAATCCTGCTTTTGGTATCGTAATTGATTCCGACCAGTAAAAGGTTTCCATGATACTCTTTCAGGCTTTCACAATATTGTTTTTGTTTAATCTGCGTGATTGCGCCCTGTGCACTATGATCCCATTTTAATTCGATAACAAGTGCTGGTTTATCCGGAAACTTCTTCCGTGGAAGAAATACCATATCCGCAAATCCCTTACCGCCGGCAAATTCCCTATGTATCGTATAGAAATTGCGTGCGGCATAGAGTGCCAGTGAAACCGTATAACTTAACGCATTTTCATCATTATACTGGATATGTGATGTCTCAAAATGCGCCTGCTGAATCCCAAGTGCTACCTGTTCTGGTCTTCCCTGCCAGATTGCCTGCAGGGTGTCTGCTGAATTTTTCAGGGCTTTAGAGATTTCGCCCCAGTCGGATACGGAAACACTGTTAACGTATTCTTCACGCACTTCATTGTTTGGTATTTTTACGGTTTTGTTTTCGTAGTCATAGCTAAGATAGCCCAGATGGATTAAAAGAGTCAACACATCATCTTCGGTGCGGAAGGTTGTCATATCATTGGTAAAACTTCCGGTATTGACAGGAACGGATTCCCCGGCTATCATACTGAGAACATCATCTTTTAATCCTTCAAAATTCATATCGATATAAATCTGCAGGGCTTCAAATGTTTCTGTCTGGTTCCAGTAATTTCCAATTTTCCCAAAACGCATGCAGCTTACAACAGACCTCGGATTATAGATGGATGGTATTTTTTCAAAAGAGTATCCATTATACCATGCTTTTATTTCATCCAGATCCATATGATAATCTGTACAAAGGGCAGCGACTTCCAGTTCGGTAAAGCCGACATAGGATGCAAGAGGTCCCGGATTTATCATGGAAAATTCATCAAACATATTTAAAGCGGAATGGGTTCCGTATTTTTTGATCGGAAGAATTCCTGTCATATAAGCGAGTGCAATACAGGACTTATCTTTTAGCATATCCCTCAAAAAATCCAGATAGATTTCCTGGGCTTCTTTATCCTGTTTGTATTCCCGGAAAATACAGTCCCATTCATCAATGATTACGACAAAAGGACAGTTAGTTTCCTGATATACATCCTGCATGGATTCAATAAGATCTGTATCATCAAAATAATCAACATTCGGGTATTCCCGTTTTAAATCCCGCAGTACCAGCCGTTTCATGCGATCAAGCAGTTCATAGATGTTTTTCGTCCGGCTTAAAAATTCCTGCATATTTAAAAACAGGGTGTTGTATTTATTACGATAGGTGTCAAAATCCAGATTCCGGGCAATTTTATATGGGGAAAAGAGTTCTTTTGCATCACAGCCACGGCTGTAGTAGGCAGCAATCATGCTGGCGGTTATTGATTTCCCAAAACGGCGGGGACGGCTGATACATATATATTTCTGCAGAGTCTGTAAGACAGAATTTGTATAGGTCAATAATTCTGTCTTATCCACGTAGATATCAGAATGTGTAATTTCGTAAAATTTTTTTCCATCCTGGTTTAAATAATTTCCCATGCAGTACCCTCCTCTAATTACACGTTTGCCCGTGTAAATGTATCATATCACAGGAATGCCTGCAGACTCAACTATTTCCGCAGAAACAGCACACTTACATACTATTATGCGATTAAATATACAAAAATAACAGGATTATGTAAATTATAATCTGATATTCTCTTGGAAAACCTGGAAAATACCAGTATAATTTTCTTAAATGAAGATCGGAGAAGGAAATCATGATTAATCGGGAAGACATGCTCGAACTGACACGGCGCATGACTCCGGCGCGGTCACACATTGACCGGATCGCCGGTGCATATTATGATGCAGAAGGATATATAGATGGTACATTCAACACGCATTTTTTAAAACTTTCCACAGCAGAAAAAACGAAAAATCTGGAACTGGCGAAGGCAGTTTTACAGGCAGAGACCAACAAACAGCTGAAGGATTACCGGAAACCGGGAGAAAACCGGGAAGTATCTGGCAGCTTCTGGATGGAATCAAAAAGTCCGGGCTGCAGAACGATGCGTTTTTGGATCTGCTTTATGAAATGATCGGGGAACGTGTTGCACCGGGAAAAGAAAGTTATTGTTTTTTGTTTCATGGAATGTATGATGTTCCAGTGAAAGGAACCGATAAGGAATGGCAGGAAGGTTCCGAGGAAGTATATAATTATCTGCTGTGTGCCGTGGGACCGCTTGAGGGAGAATATGAGCCGGGACTGCCAGAAGCAGGATTTTTATATCCGGCATTCCGGCAGAGAAGTACGGCATGCGATTATATAAATCTGTACGAAAAAATTAAAATATGGGATATATGTGGGAAAAAGTTATGAAAAGATCCTGCGAAAAACAGGGGAGTGGACATATGTAAAAAAATTTGATGAAAAAGTCCCTTGAGAGACTGAAAACGGGATGTATACACCAAAAATAAGACAAAAAGTCCCGTAGTGATTTCTAAATGGGACATAATTGCAAAGAAAGTTGCTATATATCCTGAAGAGATAAATTGCCGGGATATCTATGTAAAGAAAAATTTTATATGTCCCAACAGAAGGGAGGTGCGGGATATATGAATTTACTTTTTTCCGATATATCCCATTGTTAAAAAAATATAAAAATTTACTTTACATGAGAATGAAGTTGTGTTTTAATAACGTCATATTAATGCACAGAAAGGAGAGGTTTTTATAACAATTTATCATCAGACTCTTTCGGAGAAGAGAAGGCTTACGAAAGAATTACAACAAATCAGTGAAGAACTATTGCATCTTCCTGATGGAAAAATTATTTGTGTTCACAATGGAAACCGGGTGAAATGGTTTCACAGTGACGGTCACACACAGACGTATATTCCAAAGAAACACAGAGAATATGCACAGCAGTTGGCATACAAAAGATTCTTATTGGAAAAACAGACAGAGTGTAAAAAAGAACTGTATGCATTAGAACTTTATCAACGACATGCAGTTGGTGAAAATAAAAAGTCGGACAGGTTTCTTTCAGAAGATCCGGCATATCAGGAATTGCTCTGTCCATTCTATCAGATGGTTACGCAGGAAGAACTTATATGGAGTGATACTTCCTATCCTAAAAATCCCAATTATCCCGAACAATTGAAGTATAAAAGCTGTAAAAATGAATATGTACGATCCAAGTCAGAAGCATTGATTGCAATGAATTTGTATATGAAAAAAATTGCATACCGTTATGAGTGTGAATTAAAAATCGGGAAGGCAGTGTTTTATCCGGATTTTACAATTCTTCATCCGCTGACAGGAAAAGAAATTTACTGGGAACATTTTGGGAAGATGGACTTGCCTGAATATGCAAAGAATGCCGCGGATAAGTTACATATGTATGCGAGAAATGGGATATATCCGGGAGATCGGCTGATTACAACATATGAGACTATGGAGCAGCCGCTGGATACTGCAATTGTGCAAAAGTTAATTACTTATCATTTTAAATAATTCTGAAAGGCAGGAAAATGAGAGTATTTTGCTCTGGAAATTTATATACAGGGTATGTTGATAAACAAATAAGTATCATCTGATAAAGATTTTGTGGCGGTATTAAAAGGTGGGACATATGCCAAAAAAGGCAAGGAAACCTCCCACAGAAATCCGAAAGCAGGACATATGCAAAAAAAGGCGAGGAAACCTCCCACAGAAATCCGAAAGCAGGACATATGCAAAAAAAAGGCGAGGGAACATCCCACAGAAATCCAAAAACGGGACATAATCAGAAAGAAAATCTGCATATGTCTCAACAAAAGGAAAATGTGGGACATAGTCAAAAGAAAATCTGCATATGTCCCAACAAAAGGAAAATGTGGGACATAGTCGAAAGAAAAAGCTCCATATGTCCCACATTCTATTTAAGTTTACCTGAAATAAAATTTGAATAAAGTTTGTGAAGTGATGGTGTAAGCTTTTCAATTTTTTGTGATGGTCAATAAATCACCCACCATTTTTACAAGGTTTAATCAAACTCAAGTTCTTCATCTGTAGATTCTGAAACAGACGTTTTGTGAATATACCGGTTCATTAAATTTTTCGGAACAGAGATGTCTTCTTTTATCAGTAAATCCAGTCATACAGGGGACGTATGATATAAAAAGTCTTGCGACCTTCCAATAAAGACTGCGGACCTAATGGGTCAGCAGTTCTTCATAAATCCCCTTTGTCTGGGTATCGTCTACACCGCCCATATAGTAAGTTTTCCCATTTGCGGAAAATTGGATGAACGCATCATTTTCTGGATTTAAGAAAACATTGACATCCTCTCCTCCGGAGATGGTAAATGTGCCTTTTTCCAATGTATCCATGCTGGTGCCGTATGTTCTGGTCCAGTCTGGCAGATCACTTGCGGTAAGAAGTGTGGGATCTTTGATCTCACTAAGCGGAATCTGATAATCCGTTTTCAGATGCTGTGCGCATAGTGTGTGGTTTTGGATCACCAGATCAATGGGAGTAAATTCCTCCTGAATCAGCCATATGCATAACAGAGGGAAGGAAAGCATCATAATGGCACTGAAAATAGTAAGTCCTTTTCCGAGGGATGTGGCCATATTTACCGTTGTCCCGATGCCGACGCGCTGTTCTACCATCGTATGGGGATCGGATGGATTGTAGTAGAGGATGCCGCCGATCCAGTTTCTGTCATCATTTTCATCGCTGGTCAGATTCCGTTTTTGTGCATAGCTTCGGTCAATTTTTTTCAGCTTTATCATGCAGAAAATGCACAGCAGGAGTAAAAGCAGTGTATAAACAATCATGCCGGCGATGGAACATATTCCCATGTGTCTGGCAGACAGGGTAAGGATCTCCAGAAACAGGATCAGTGCCGTGTTCAGCCAGCAGCAGATCAGCCAGAAGTTCTTCCAGAGGTTTTTCTTTGCGCGTGCATAATTGATATTCACGTCACTGTCCGTACTGATGACGGAAACCGGCTGGCGGTCCATCCATACAGCTACAAGCCAGAAGACCAGCCCGCAGGAGGCACCGATCAGACAGGAAATCCCAAGCCCGCTGGACTTTGGAAGCAGCAACAGGGCACTTGCGATACTGATGATATTTGGCAGGAAAAACGGGAGAAAACGGACTTTTCTTACGGAGCCTGCCTGTTTTAATTCCACATAATGTTCCGGCTGCCGGTCTTCGTACAGATGGTTTTGCGTTTTCCATGTTTTCAGCCGGTGATTCGCACGCATGATCGGCAGGGAAAGCAGAAAAATCGCTGCCAGAAGCCAGAACATCCAGATGGTAAGCTGAATGGACATATGGGAGGTCAGCAGACTTACAAATGGAACAATCGCAAGGAGAATGGCGTAGTAACGCATTTCCTTTTTAAATTTTTGCCGGATGTCTGCGACGGTGGCATCTTTTATCCATTCTTTTTTCATGTTTACGGCAAACAGGCGTCCGTTCTCATACTTATTTTGTGTGGAAAATAAAAACAGTATGATAAAGACGATTGGATACATGGTTGCAAAAAAGATAATATTCATAATCATAACAATCACCCCTTATAGATGTGTTTGCATAAGTCGAAAAATTCTGTCTGCGTCATGCCGCTTACTTTCGCTTCGGAAATGATCTGGCGCAGCAGTTCCTGGGATTTTTCCGACAATTCTTTATTCGTTTCAAATTCCTGCCGCACGCGGGCACCGCTTCTGCGGTCGGTGTAGATGTAGCCCTCCTGTTTTAAGAGGGTGTAGGCTTTGCTGACGGTCATGGAGTTGATACCGATCTCCTCTGCCAGTGCCCGCACGGTGGGAAGTTGTTCGCCCGGAGCAAGCCGCCCGTTCGAAATGCCGAGCACGATCTGATTGCGGATCTGCTGGTAGATCGGAATCTCGGAGGCATCATTGATGGAAATTACCATGTTTTCTCCTTCCGTAAATATCATACAATATTTTGTATTAGTTACAATAATACAAACAATACAAAATGTCAAGTAAAACAAGAAGGAATCTCAGGCATTGAAAAATAAATAAAAAAGTGCATAATAGGTTATAGAAGAAAGGGAAATTATTCTATGAAAAAATCAATGATCTATCGTGTATTGATCTATATTGCAGGATTATTAATCCTAGCGATGGAATCGTACAGGCGATTGCGGATTGTATTCACAGAAGTGTCGGATTTACGAAGAACTGTTTTGATGTGCTCAACGTGACAATTACGATTGTGATCAGTCTGGTCTGCACCGGGCGGTTGCATGGGATCGGGATCGGAACGGTGCTTGCCGTGATCCTTGTAGGGCGTACGATTGCGGTCTTTAATCATTTTACAAAGGAAAAACTGACGGCACTTGCCGGAATCGAGGAGTAAACAGGCGGTTACTTTTCCAGTGGAATTACTGCAAACGGGGAGCGTTCCTTGTTGTAGGTATGCAGTAAACCATCTGGAAAATTTCAAACCGCAATCTACATAATCAATTCTAAAAATATTTGTTTTCTATATAGCATAAAATAATCAGAAAAATCTCAGGAGAATAATTATTCAATCAATTTCATTTCAGTTTTCGTGAGCTCAAGTCAGGGCATATTTCAAGCGTGGTGGTGACGAAAATAAGACTATACTATTGAATCAGAAGCATCTGATACCCATCTTGTACTATCTTTTTTGGTCAGTCAGTTGTTATATATATAGTTTTTGATTGTGTGCTGTTTAAACTGACACCTGTGGATGTCGAAGCAAAAATCGTATGATGTTTATAAGCAGGCAAATATGGATGCATTTTCCTAGAATATTGCGAAGAATAATATAATACTTTACACAGAGATTTTAATTTTCTGAAATGAACACGAGTACAAGTATTATAAATAGTAAAAATGCACAAAAAACTAATGGGAAATATGACACTACAGACAAAAATGCAAAAGAATATTGACATTAACAAGAACAGGTAATATATTTGATTTACAAGATAAATGTACACGTGTACAACACGACACAGCAAGAATAGTTGAAGGTTATTTGCTTGACGAAGTAGAATAATTGGACATATTTCAGAATGGAGGATATATGAATAAGTTTAAAAAGTTTATGGCATTGGGATTGGCGGCAATGATGGTTACATCACTTGTAGCCTGTGGTGGATCAACAGGTAATGCAAAAAATAAGAAATCAGATTCATCAAAAGGGACAACAGTTACTTTCTGGAATAGCTTTACCGGAGCTGATGGAGATATGCTGGTAAAGATGGTTGATAAATTTAATAAGGAAAATACTGATGGAATCAAAGTAAAGATGGATATTTCATCAGATTTTGACAGCCAGTTATCAACAGCATTTGCAGCTGGTGAAGGGCCAACAATGATTCTTAGCTCAAGTGCTTACAGATTTACATATGGGGACTATTTGCAGGATGTTAGTGATGTGTTTGATAAGACAGATTTGAATAAGGATGATTTTATTCAGTCATATTTGGATTATTGTTCTGATGGTGATAAAACATATTTCGTCCCATTCCAGGTAGTTGGATACTATATGTACTGGAACAAAGATCTGTTTAAAAAGGCTGGTCTTGACCCTGAGACACCTCCTACATCATGGGATGAGTGGCAGCAGGATGCAGCAAAGATTTCTGATTCAACCAAAAATATTTACGGCTCAGGAATTTCTTATGATTATGCCTACCAAATTGCACACATTATGCAGAGATTTGGGGGATTGGCTGTTACTGATGATAATGGAACGTGGAAGGCTAATTTTGAAAATAATGCGGGATATGAGAATTTCCTTAACATGTACAAAGATATGGTGGACGATGGCGATAATCCTCTTGAAGCAGATACGGATTCAATGATGAGTGCTGGACAGGTTGGAATTACTGTTGGAGGTCCTTGGGTAACAGCAGGACTTGACACTGCCGGGGTGGATTATGGTATCGGGCTTATTCCACAGGGCGATGCAGGAGATATGAATTCTGTTGAGGTTATTGGATTTGGTATTACAACAGCAGCAAGTGATGCCGAAAAAGAAGCTGCTTATAAATTCATCGAGTGGTGGAATACCCAGGATAAAGATGGAAGCAGTCCTGCTTTAGAGTGGTCTCTTCAGAATGGATTCCCGGCATATACATATTCAGTTCAAAATAACAAAGAATATAAAGCTAATAAGAAACTGAGCGCCATGTCGGCAGCTAATCCGGAAGCTCCTACAGATTTTATAGTTGATTCAAACTTCCCTGGCATTAATTCTGTATTATCAGATGTTATTCCAGAGATGATCAACTCAGTGGCATTTGGTAATTCATCGGTTGAAGATGCGTTAGCAAAAGCTCAGAAATCGACCCAGAAGATAGTTGATAAATACAACAAATAGCAGGAAACATAAATAGCAAAAGAAGGGGCGGCTTTAATAAAAGGTCGCCCTTTCAATAGAAAGGTTGAAGTAATAGATGGAAAAAATAAGAAAGTATTGGAATAGACCATCCAGAAGTGCATATGTTTTTATCGCTCCTTCAATAATTTTATTGATATTATTCAATATAATTCCCTTAATTATGGCATTTGGTTTAAGCTTTTTTGATGTCCCTATTACGATGAATCATGCTACATTCGTAGGATGGGATAATTTTGTAGAAGCATTTCATGATCCACGCTTTATAAACAGTTTAAAGGTTACTGCGATTTTTACAGGCATTGAGGTACCTGTGCAAGTATTAGGGGCCTTGGTAATAGCAGCATTTATTAGCAAAAATAATAAGAGAAATAAGTTTTTACGTGCAGTGTACTTTCTCCCTGTTATTTGTTCTGCAACTGTAATAGGTATTATGTGGAGAATGATTTTACATTCAAATATAGGCTTTATAACGGCTGCTTTACAGTCAATGGGATTAGGAAAAATTAATTTTATGAATACTCCGGGACTTACAATATTTGTAATCTCGTTTATATCAATATGGAGAAGCTTTGGTATTTCGACAATAATATATGTTACTGCAATCCAGCAGGTATCACCTTCATTATTTGAAGCAGCTCAAATGGATGGGGCGGGAAAAATTCTTCAGTTTTTACATATAACAGTTCCTTCCATACGGCCTACATTCTGGTATATCATGATGACCAGATTTGCAGGTGCTCTTCAGATTTTTGATATCATATATGTAACGACAAACGGTGGACCAAATTATACTACAGAGTCAACTGTTAGTTATATATATTCAAGAGCGTTTTCATCAAATTCAAGCATGGGATATGCATCGGCAATGTCGGTAGTACTTTTCATTATTATTATGTTCATTACTGTCTTGATGTATAGAAGAATGGTAAAGGAGGACTAACGGTATGAAAAAGAAAAAGACGATAAGTATTGGGAAAGTATTCTTTAATGTACCGGTTGCTTTGATATTGATCATAATTGCTTTGCTGGTTTTAGTGCCGGTCATTTGGATGACATTTAGTGCTTTCAAGACAGAAAGAGAGATCATTTCATGGCCACCTACATTTATTCCTAAAACATTTACACTTGAAAACTTTGTGGACGTGCAGGGGCGAATTAACATTATTCGTTATATTGCAAACTCTGTAATATATGCAGGTGTAACAACTGCTTTAGCTGTTGTCGTAAATAGTATGGCTGGATATGCATATGCATTTTACGAATTTAAAGGTAAAACAGGAACATTTTTGATGACATTGGCAACAATGATGGTTCCTTTTCAGGTAATTATGGTTCCGTTATTCCTTGTTGTATACAAGATGGGAATGTATGACACTTATTGGGGACTTATAATTCCGAGAGTGGCAGTTGCTGGTTCAATATTTATGATGAGAGCTGCGTTTACGGGGATACCGAAAGAAATGGCAGAGGCAGCCAGAATTGATGGCCTGTCGGAATTTGGAATATTCTGGAAAATTATGCTTCCGCAGGTAAAACCAGCGGTAATAACATTGGTTATTTTAAGTGTTAATGGCTCTTGGAATGATCTGTTATGGCCGATGATTGTTACAAGCAGTACAGAAATGAGAACACTTGCAAATGGATTAGCATTATTTATAGGACAAAATACTATTGAATATGGTGCTGCTTTTGCAGGAGCACTTGTTTCATTACTGCCGATGTTTGTACTTTATATGTTTGGACAGAAGTACTTTGTTGAAGGTATGAGCAGTGGTGGATTAAAAGGATAGGAGTTGAGGAAGATGGAAACTACAAAAGTAGTATGTAATAAAGAATTTCAAATTGACAGAGTAGATTCTAGATTGTTTGGCTCTTTTCTTGAGCATATGGGAAGAGTCATATATTCTGGAATATATGAACCTGACAACAAGAATGCTGATGAAGACGGCTTTAGGCAGGATGTGATTGAGCGCGTAAAAGAAATGAATGTAACAACAGTACGTTATCCAGGTGGTAATTTTGTTTCTGCATACCATTGGGAGGATGGTGTTGGGGCTAAAGAAAAGAGACCGCATAAACTTGATCTTGCATGGAGGTCAATTGAAACAAATGAATTCGGTACAAATGAGTTTATGAAATGGGCAAAAAAAACAAATGTTAATCCTATTTTTACGGTAAATTTAGGAACACGGGGTGTTGAAGATGCTGCACATTATCTTGAATACTGTAATTTTCCTAGCGGAACACAGTATAGTGACATGCGTAAATCTCACGGTGTAGATGAGCCATACGGAATAAAAATGTGGTGTTTGGGGAATGAGATGGACGGAAGCTGGCAGATAGGACACAAATCAGCGGAAGAGTATGGAAAGATTGCGGCTGAGACCGGAAAGGTTATGAAGTTGATAGATCCTGATATTGAACTGATTGTATGCGGAAGTTCTCTGTCAAGTATGGATACATATCCTGAGTGGGATATGGAAGTATTGGATAAAACTTATGATGTTGCAGATTATCTGGCACTGCATCAGTATTATGCAGGACAGGAAAAGGGAACAAAAACTTTTCTGGCACAATCGGTTGATATGGAAGAGTATATTCATACTATTAGATCTGTTGCACAGGTTATCAAGCAAAAAAAACGTTCTAAAAAAGATATGAAGTTTAGCGTTGATGAGTGGGGCGTATGGGCTGTGCCAAGTAATACTGTAAATAATGAAATTGATGAGAAACCATGGCAGATAGCACCCGCAATCAGTGAACAGATTTACACCCTTGAAGATGCGTTATTGTTTGCAGAGATGCAGATGGTAATAATTAGAAATGCAGATGCAATTAAAATCGCATGCCAGTCACTTCTTACTAATATAAGTGCATGTATTATGACAGAAAAGGGTGGGGGGCATTGGTTACAGACTATATATTATCCATTTTATTATTTCGCAAATTACGCTAAGGGGATAGTTTTAAATGTCTCGAGTACTGGGCCAGTATATGACTGTAAAGAATTTAACAATGTGCCTTATGTAGATTTTATTGTTGTATGGAATGATGAGGATGGAGAGTTAGTCTTTTTTGCAGTAAATCGTGATGAAGATAATAAACAGAAAGTGTCACTTCAATTGTCGGATTTTGAAGTAGATAGTGTAATCGAAAGTATCGGTATGACAGCAGCAGATAAAAAAATGACAAATCAATTTCAGCATGATGCTGTTAAACCGGAAACAGTTGATAATGTGAAACTGGGCAATGGGGAGGCGAAAGTAGTATTAAAACCATTATCATTTAATGTGGTTAGATTAAGAATAAATCAGTAACAGGAATATATAGTGAATCCTGAGAGCTGACTTGAAAAAGTAAATTCCAGTGCAGGGGTAAATTCCACCACGCTTTAAAA
>ERZ791624.386-NODE-386-length-31495-cov-4.771819_pt1 | contig 31495 bp, 36 predicted proteins | sample MGYA00510058_ERZ791624 | MGnify/ENA primary metagenome ERZ791624 (study PRJEB30046, sample SAMN00715158) | human gut metagenome | study: EMG produced TPA metagenomics assembly of the A metagenome-wide association study of gut microbiota in type 2...
AAGGTGATGTTAAATTGAGAAAGAGAAATTGCAGAGTAGAAGTCTGCTTCACTAAGGATGAACTGTCTGCACTCTCGAAGAAAGCAAAGAAAGCAGGAATGTCTATCGGCGGATTCATCCGGCACTCTGTTGCAAACAAAGAGGTTAAGGAAGCGCCGCCTGCTGATGTTCCTTACCTTATCCGTGCCATGCGTCAGGCCGGGTACAATCTGGATCAGACGTTGAAGAGATTCAATTCTACAAACGTCCCGGATATGCCCCAATTCAGAAAAGGACTGGAGGAACTTAGAACGGCGACAAAACTGGTCTCCGACGCTTATACCTCCGGGACCGGTTAATGGCAGTCACTTCTATCTGGCCGATCAAAGGCAGAGTAGATAAGGTCATTAACTACGCCAGAAATCCCGAAAAGACGCATGACAAGAAAATCCTCTTGAAGCTTCATGAAATCGAGGGCGTCATTGAATACGCCGCCGATGAGATGAAGACGGAGACCAGAGCTCTTGTGACCTGCCTTAATCTTTCAAGCGAAGAAAATGCGGCAAAGGAGTTCATGGAGGTGAAGCACCGATACGGTAAAGAAGACGGCAGAGTCTGTTACCACGGCTACCAGTCCTTCAAGGCTGATGAGGTGGATGCGGACACGGCACACAATATCGGTGTGGCTCTTGCCAAGGAGCTTTGGGGAGACCGCTTCCAGGTTGTGATTGCGACCCACTGTAACACGGGCCATTATCATAATCATTTCGTCATCAATTCCGTTTCGGATGTGGACGGCCTGAAGTTCTACAATTCACCGGAGGATTACAGACACATGAGAGAAGTATCAGATCGGCTGTGCCGTGAAGCACGGATCTCCGTGATTGAGAATCCTGACGGGAAAAAGAAGAATTATGGAGAGTGGGCTGCTGAAAAGAATGGAAAGCCAACAGTCAGAGACACGATCCGCGCGGATATTGACCGTGCAATTCTTGCTACCACCACGGAGCGGGATTTCATCAGCGTGATGGAGGAAATGGGCTATAAGATCGAGACAAAGACAGAAACAGGCGCTCCGCGTCAGCATCCCATAGTTATTCTTCATGGCAAGAAACACTTCCGTCTGGATAAGTTGGGAGAGTTCTATGAGCTCGAATCCATCAAGCAGCGCATCCAAAACAATATCCGAAAAAGAGTGCCATTCCCGGAAGTGAAGGAAGACAAGAAAGCGCCTTACTATCACTACAAGGAAAAGGCGCAAAAAGCAACCGGGCTATATGCCCTCTATCTTTACTACTGTTACGAACTTCATATCATCGTTCACAAGCCGGCATCTATCAAAAAGGTGTCGGTTTTTTTGCGCGAAGATGTGACGAAGCTCGATCAGTATATTGCTCAGGCTGATTTTCTTGGGCGTACAGGTATCACGACTACGGAGGAGCTTCTATCGTGCAAAGCCGAAAAGGAAACTCTGATAAAGACGCTGGACAATGAACGCAAGGGATTAAAGAACAAACAGAGGCAGTGTGCTCGTCGGAACGATGAGAAAGGCGCTGCGGAGATAAAAGCCCACGTAGACGTTATTACCAGCGAAATGAGTGCCATACGCAAGGAAATCAAGCTTTGCACCGCCATTGCCGAGCGGTCTGTAAGGGTTCATGAGAACTTTGAGGATATCCGGCAGCAGGAATCTGAAAGAAAGGAGAAAACGACAGATGAGTTACTCGTCAGGAGAGGCGGCAGAACAAGTCGTGAGAATGACCCTGAACGGGGTTGAAGTCGCCGCAAAGATCAGCGGTAAAGCTGCGGAGCGGCTGGCTGTTCTTCTCTATGCGGTCCTGAAGGATCAGAAAAAGACGCGCGGCAAAACGAGGCTTACCAGTATGCTCAGGAGCGGAAAAGAACTCAAGGTGTTTTCCGTGAGCGACAATGAACTGGGAAAGTTCTGTCGGGAAGCCAAGAAATATGGTGTCTTGTACTGCGTCCTAAAGGATAAGACAGACACGGACGGCCATACCGACGTGTTTGTCCGTGCCGAAGACGCGAGCAAAATCAACCGCATCTTTGAACGCTTTGGAATTGCCACGACCGATCTGGCTACCGCGAGGGGCGAAATCGTCAAGGCAAACGAGGAAAAGAACAATGACCGTCCGGAACCTGACCGTCATACCACGGAAAAGGATAAGGATGAAGCTTTCGTTGACGCCATGCTTGCGAAACAGCCCAACAAGGAAGAGGCTCAGACGCAAAACCCCACAGAAGGCCGGAATGCGAAGTCCCGTCAGTCCGAGCCTACCTCAAGGCCGCGCGAGAAAACCGACAGGGGTATCTCTGATTCACCGGAACGGAGCCGGAAGTCTGTGCGAGAGACGATGAAGGAGATCCGGGAGGAACAGAGACAGAGGTCGGATTCCGCGCAGAGAACGAAAGGCTCCCCTACAAAGGGGCCGGAGCACATCGAGGTGCCCAAGAAGAAAAAGGAAAAGGAGAGATAAATCATGGCAAACTATGATGACATTTTCAATGCAAGCCAGTCCGTGGAGACGGACGAAAAGAGCTATTCCTCTTTCGATAAGGAGGAATGGGCAGCGCAGAAGAAGCAGGAGCGCGAAGATGCTTTCGCTCTGATCGACACGACCGCCGAGCACATGGCCAACGACGGTGCGCTCTTCCAGTCTTATCTGGATGTCCAGGCGCACTTTGACCGCTATTCGGTGGGCAACGCCCTTCTCATCACGGCACAGAGGCCGGAGGCAACCCAGCTTGCTGACTCCAAAATCTGGCGAGAGAACGGCGTGTATATCAAGAAGGGCGAAGTCGGAATTGTCCTTCTGGAACCCGGTGAGGAGTTCACCAAGGAGGACGGTTCGGTCGGCGTGAGCTACAACTCCAAAAAGGTGTTCGATATCAGTCAGACCAACGCCAAGCCCAAGGATCGCGGGAATGTGAGACGTGACGACCGCCTTCTGCTCAAGGCGCTTATTCACAACGCTCCCTGCCCGATCAAGATCAGCCAGGAAATGCCGGAGGGCATCAATGCGGTCTATCGCCCGCAGGATAAGATGATTTTTGTTCGCGGTGGGCTGGAGGCACCGGATCTGTTCCGTGGCCTTTCTCAGGAGCTCGCTCATGCCCATCTGGACAAGGGCGATTATAAGCGCAGCGACAACGCCTTCGTTGCCTACTGTGCCTCCTATGTGCTGTGCAGCCGTAACAACCTTCCGAAGGATATGTTCCGTTTTGACCGTCTGCCGGAGAACATGTCTACGATGGATGCCCGTTCCGTGAGGACCGAGCTTTCCAAAATCCGTGACGTTACCAACGTGATCTCTGCGGATATGGCAAAGGTTCTGGACAAGAACCGCCAGCCGGTTGAACGCAGAGACGAGGCGAGATAAGGAGATGGCGACATGGCAGAGGAGAAAAAGGTCCTGACGCTGGACGAATTCGAGCAGCGTCTTATGGTTAGCGGCCTGATGGATTTTCGGAACGACCTTCTGAAGGACGATAAGCCAACGGAAGATATCAACGATCTGATCCTGAAGGTCATTGATGCCCCAACGAAAAAGGAGAAGCGGAGATCTGAACGTGAGGAAAGATAAGCTTTCCAAACAGAATGTGATCCTCTATTTCCTTGGCATCATTCCTGTTGTATGGCTTGGCCTGTTGATTGCTCCCTGCCTGGAGGATGGTCTGATCGGGCTGGTTCAGCAGTTCGGAACGATTATGCAAAACCCATTCAGAATAGAGCTTTGCGAGGACAGTGTAAAAGCTGTCCTCGTTTTGCTTCTGGCCTATGGAATTGCAATCGGCGTCTATCTTTCCTCAGAGCACAATTACAGGCGACGAGAAGAACATGGCTCAGCCAAATGGGGCACGGCTGGCTCAGTCAACAAGAAATATGCCAACAAGGATAAGACAGAGAACAAGATTCTCACGCAGAATGTCGCTATCGGGCTTGACGGTCGAAAGCATAGAAGAAACCTGAATGTACTGGTATGCGGTGGTTCCGGTGCCGGTAAGACGAGATTTTTCGCTAAGCCGAACATCATGAACGCAAATACAAGCTTCGTGGTGCTTGACCCGAAGGGAGAATTACTCCGGGATACCGGGCACCTCCTGAAAGAACACGGATACGACATCAAGGTTCTTGACCTTATCAATATGGAAAAGAGCCACTGCTACAACCCCTTTGTTTATCTGCAAAGCGACGACGATATTCAGCGTCTCACAACCAACCTGTTTAAGAACACAACGCCAAAGGGCAGCCAAACGCAGGACCCCTTCTGGGATCAGACTGCGGCTATGCTCTTGAAGGCTCTCGTTTGTTACCTTCACTACGAGGCTCCACCTGATGAACAGAACTTCCCGATGGTGATGGAAATGATCAGAGCGGGCGATGTGAAAGAGAACAACGAGGACTATCTTTCGGTCCTTGACGAACTCTTTGAACGGTTGGAGGCGAAGAACCCGGAGCATATTGCGCTCAAATACTACCGGGCGTATCACTCTGGCAGCGCAAAGACATTGAAGTCGATCCAGATCTCCTTGGTGTCCAGACTGGAGAAATTCAACCTGGATTCGCTTGCAGGCATTACGCAGACCGATGAAATGGATTTGGGCGAGATCGGAGAAAGGAAAACAGCGGTGTTTGCTGTAATCCCGGATAACGATTCTTCTTTCAATTTTATCGTCGGTATGCTGTACACGCAGCTATTCCAACAGCTCTACTATCAGGCCGATTCTGTTCACGGCGGCAGGCTACCGGTCCATGTTCATTTCGTCATGGACGAATTTGCCAATGTTGCTTTGCCGGATGAGTTCGACAAACTGCTGTCTACCATGCGTTCGCGGGAGATTTCAGTTTCAATCATCATTCAGAATCTGGCGCAGCTTAAGGCCCTGTTCGAGAAGCAATGGGAAAGCATCGTCGGCAACTGCGACGAGTTTCTCTACCTCGGCGGTAATGAACAGTCCACCCATGAGTATGTCTCCAAGCTGCTTGGTAAAGAGACCATCGACACGAACACCTACGGTCGATCTCGCGGGAGAAACGGAAGCTACTCTACCAACTACCAGCTCACAGGGCGTGAGCTCATGACACCTGACGAAGTGCGTATGCTGGACAATCAGTACGCGCTTCTTTTTATACGCGGTGAGCGTCCCATACAGGATTTCAAGTACGACATTCTTCATCATCCCAATGTACGGGAAACCACCGATGGCGGAGCACCGGCGTTTACGCACGGTGAAGACACCAGAAGCATTGCGGCTATGTCTTTCGTGTTTGACAAGAACGTTGTCAAGCAGGCACAGGAGATCAAGCCGGAACTACACGATTTTGAACTGCTCTCAGAAGAAGAGCTCCAAGAAATATTTGATAAAAAGGAGAAAGAAGAACATGAAAAACATCAATCGTAAGAACAACACTCAGAAGCCGGAGATTCCCGGCAAGGTCAAGAAGGGCTTCCGCTTCTATGCTGCAGCGGTCCTGTCCCTTGCCCTGGTTATGGGCATGAGCGTTACTGCCTTCGCAGCCGGTGACCCGATCACGGTCGTCAACAACCTGTCCGATTTTATCTTTGGCCTGATCCGTGCGGTCGGCCTCATCCTTCTCGGTTGGGGTATCGTGCAGGTTGGTCTTAGCTTCCAGAGCCACGATCCGAGCCAGCGTTCCAACGGCTTCCTGACTCTGGCGGGAGGCGTCATCATCACCTTCGCAAAGGAAATCCTCAACCTGATCGTGGGCTGATCCGGTTTCCCGAAAAAGGGGCGGTCAGCAAACAACCTCAGCAGGGCCCCCCCCGGATTGGAGGTGTAACGAATGTCGGATAACTGGATTGTACAGAATCTCGAAAATGCCCTTGAGGTATGGAACGATAAGTTGTCTGAGATCTGGCAACTGATCACACAGTCACCGCAGACATTCAAAGGTGGCTCTATTTGGTCAGTCATTACAAGTATCCACGGAGCTTTGCAAGCCATCGGCTACGCACTGCTGGTGCTTTTCTTTGTGGTGGGCGTTGTAAAGACGTGTGGATCGTTTGCTGACCTGAAAAAGCCTGAACACGCTGTAAAACTGTTTGTCCGATTTGCAATCGCAAAGGGACTAATCTCGTATGGCATGGAACTCATGCTTGCAATTCTTGAAATCATCCAAGGCGTGGTAAGCACAATCATGAACTCTGCCGGGTTCGGTACGCCGCAGGCGACCATTCTGCCGCAAGAAATTGTCACGGCGGTTGAAGACTGCGGCTTCTTTGAGTCCATTCCACTATGGGCGGTTACGCTCATCGGCGGACTGTTCGTGTGGGTGCTCTCATTCGTGATGATCCTGAGCGTCTATGGACGGTTCTTCAAAATGTATATGTACACGGCAATCGCACCGGTTCCGCTTTCCACCTTTGCCGGTGAGCCAACGCAGAATATCGGCAAGAGCTTCCTAAAGAGCTATGCCTCCGTATGTATGGAGGGAGCGATCATTGTTCTTGCCTGCATCATCTTCTCTGTCTTCGCGTCGAGCCCGCCTGTTGTGGACACCAGCGCGACAGCGGCGTCTATGGTCTGGAGCTATATCGGTGAGTTGATCTTCAACATGTTGATCCTCGTCGGTGCTGTGAAGATGGCGGATCGTCTTGTCAAAGAGATGATGGGAATCTGAGGTGCGTCATGGCAAAGAGAATCATGAATAAGTGGCGCGGCTATACCGTAGCTGATTGCGATTGCAAGTATTGTCTCTATTACGGCGGCAGGAAGAACCGTGAAGTGAACTGCCTTGCAGATGAGTGTGTCTGCAAGGCGGAGCTTCAGGAAGCTGCCCGTCGGGAAAGGAAAGAATATGGAAGTAAAAATCAATAGAGAGATTCGGAACTATACCGAGTCAATGTTCTTCGGACTGTCCTTCAGACAGTTCGTTTTTTCTTTGCTGGCTGTTGGTGTTGCTATCGTGCTGTACTTTGCGCTCAAGCCCCATGTCGGAACGGAAACCGTTTCCTGGATGTGCATCCTCGGCGCGGTTCCTTTCGCCGCAATGGGATTTATCTCCTATAACGGGATGACGGCAGAGCAGTTTGTGTGGGCGTGGCTGCGGTCAGAGATGATTGAGCCGAAGCAGATCAAGTTCAAGCCGGTGAACATCTACTATGAGGCGTTGAAGGAAACCATCGACGCCAAGGAAAAGGAGGTCTACAAAGGCAATGATTAAAAGTATCAAAACAATCCTGTCTCAGGATAAAGAGAAGTTCATGGTGCCGAAGAAGGTGCAGGATTTGATCCCAATCAAGTGTATCTGGCCTGACGGTATCTTTAAGGTCGGAAACAAGTTTTCCAAGACCTACAGGTTCAGCGACATCAACTATATGGTGGCAAGCCGAGAGGATAAGGAAAGCATGTTCCTGACCTACTCCGAGCTCCTGAACAGCCTGGATAGCGGCGCAACCACGAAGATCACAATCAACAACCACAGACTGAACAAGGCGGATTTTGAGGACTCCATTCTCATGCCGATGAAGCGTGACGGGCTGGACGGTTACCGCATGGAGTACAACAATATGCTCCTGGATAAGGCAACCGGAGCCAACGGCATCACACAGGAAAAGTATGTGACCATCTCCGTAAGCAAGAAGGATATTGAGGAGGCGCGAGCATATTTCGCCAGAGTCGGTGCGGATCTGACAACCCATTTCACTGGGCTCGGTTCCAAGTGCGTTGCACTCAATGCGGTACAGCGACTACGTATCCTTCACGACTTCTACCGCCCCGGCGATGAGACTGCCTTTGAGATGAACATCAATAAGAAGGCACGGATGGGTCACGACTTCCGCGATTATATTTGCCCGGACAGCGTGGAGCGGAGCGCAGACCACATCAAGCTCGGAGAAAAGTTCGCAAGAGTTCTATTCCTCAAAGACTACGCGAGCTATATCAAGGACAGTATGCTCTCCGAACTTACCGAGCTGAACCGGAATCTGATGTTGTCCATCGACGTGATCCCCATCCCTACGGATGAAGCGGTCCGCGAGGTCGAGAACAGGCTGTTGGGCGTTGAAACCAACATCACCAACTGGCAGCGCAAGCAGAATCAGAACAACAATTTCAGCGCCATCGTTCCCTATGATATGGAGCTCCAGCGCAAGGAGTCTAAGGAGTTCCTGGACGATCTGACGACCAGAGACCAGCGCATGATGTTTGCCGTTGTGACGATGGTTATCACGGCAGATACCAAGGAGCAGCTCGATCTGGACACCGAGACAATCCTCTCTACTGCGAGAAAGCACATGTGCCAGATGGCCACGCTGAAGTTCCAGCAGACGGACGGACTGAACACGGTACTTCCGATTGGAGTCAGAAAGATCAATACGTTCAGAACCCTTACCACCGAGAGCCTCGCGGTTCTCATGCCGTTCAAGGTGCAGGAGATTATGGATCAGGGCGGTATTTATTTCGGTGAGAACGCGATTTCACACAATCTCATCATGTGCAACAAAGCAAACCTCTTGAACCAGTCGGCGTTTCTGCTGGGCGTTCCCGGCTCCGGCAAGAGCTTCTCTGCCAAGGAGTTGATTACCTTCCTTATGCTGAATACCGACGACGATATTCTCATCTGCGACCCTGAAGGCGAGTATGCACCGCTGGTGGAGGCGATGGGCAATCTCGGATCGGTTATCAGAGTTTCTGCCGGAGGCAGGGACCGGCTGAACGCCATGTATATGGTTGATGGCTACGGTGAAAACAACCCCATCGTGGTGAAGTCTGAGTTCATCATGTCGCTGATTGAGCAGATCGACAAGAAGGGCGTTGGTCCTCAGCACAAGTCCATCATTGACCGCTGCATTACCAATGTCTATCGCAATGCCGCAGAGGACGGGACCGTTCCGACACTGTGTACGCTGCGCGATATGCTCCTGGAGCAGCCTGAACCGGAGGCAAAGCAGATCGCTTTGTCTCTTGAACTTTATACCACCGGATCGCTGGACATCTTCGGCAAGCAGAGCAATGTCGATCTGGACAAGCGCATTGTAGTGTTCGACATTCACGGCCTTGGCTCTCAGCTCAAGCCCACCGGCCTGCTGGTTATCACCGATACCATGCTGAACCGCGTGACGCTGAACTGGAAGAAGGGCAAGCGCACCCATGTCTTTATCGACGAGTTTCATGTGGTGTTTGAAAATGAGTTCTCGGCGCAGTTCTTCAACTCCGCATGGCGTCAGTTCCGTAAGCGTAATGCTTACCCGACTGCGATTACGCAGAACGTGGAGTACCTGCTTGACTCCGTTCAGGCCAGCACGATGCTCTCCAACTCTGAGTTTGTTATCATGTTGAACCAGGCAGCGTCCGACCGCGAGAAGCTCGCAAGGCTTCTCAATATTTCCAATGAGCAGATGAGCTATATCACCAACGCCGACGCAGGCTGCGGTCTGATTAAGTACGGTTCGGCGCTTGTCCCGTTCATCAATCAGTTCCCGCATGATACGAAGCTCTATCAGCTTATGACCACGCGCCCCGGTGAGGGCGAATTTGCAAGAGGACAGGATTAACCCTGTCCTCAATCTTATTATGGAGGTAATTTGAAATGAAAATCAAAAAGATCATTGGCATCGCCGCTATTGTGGTCCTGTGCGGGATCGTGGTATTCTCTGGTGTCGTGTTTCATCACCAGTATCAGGATCAAAAGAACAGCGCACAGCAGTTTGAGAACTTGTCCAATATGATCGTTGACGTTGACAAGAGCGAATTCGACAAGGAGTCTGTCCCCGAGCTGGGTGAAGACGAGCCCGTAAGTGAGACAATCTCTGAGGAAGAACTGGCTGCGCGAGAAGCAGAGTTGGCAATGGAGAAGTACAGAGCCCTTTTCGATCAGAACAGCGATTTTGTTGGCTGGATCTCCATCGACGGCACGAACATCAACTACCCGGTCATGTGGACGCCGAATAATCCTAACTACTATCTGAAGCACAGCTTTGAGAAGGAGTACAGCGATTACGGCGTTCCGTATATTGACGAGGATTGCGTGATGGGAGAGAGCAATAACTACGTCATCTACGGGCATCACATGAAGAACGAAACGATGTTCCACGACCTTTGCAACTATGCCAGCAAGGACTTCTATGACGAGCATCCGATCATTAAGTTTGATACCCTATTCGGCTTCGGAGAGTATCAGATTGTGGCAGTTTTCCGATTTGATACGAACAACGACACCTTCCGGTACAATCAGTTCACAGATATGGATGAGGAGCACTTTAAGAACTTCATGAATAGTGTTCATCTTCGCCAGCTCTATGACACCGGCGTGGACGCCGAGTACGGAGATCACCTTATCACGCTTTCCACCTGTGAATACACTTACACCAATGGGCGCTTCGTGGTAGTTGCCAAGAAGGTTTAATCCTGTTCTTTGAGGAAGGAGGCGATAGCTATGAGCAGGATTAAGACGAGAGAAAGCGAGAAGGATATCAAGGTCATTGACAAAGCGGCTGTTGCCTCCGAGCGTATGAAGACGGCGCTGGTCAGGTCAAAGGATCAGTTTGAAAATCTGATGGACGATGGCCAGGTCACGCCGTCTGAATATGCGGAGGATAAGATCCGCTATGCTGCGGAAGATGTTGCAGAGCGTGTCGGTCATGAGGTGTCAGCCGAGACGAAAAAGGCTGTCAACAAAGGCAAAGAAGCATATCGGAAACATCGTGAGGAAAAGAGGATCGAAAAGAATGAAGAACGGGTCAACCGCTATGAAGAGCGCTTTCGCAGAGAGGAACAGGCCCGATCTGAGAGGACTTCTTCTAAGGAGTCTCATTCACATCAATCGACTACACTAGTCTCAGAGCCGCAAGACCCTTCGCAGACGCGGAACGAGCCTGCATCCAAACGGCAAGCTGTCTCTCAAAAGCAAAACTCTGTTCGGCAGAGGAAGAATGTCCACCAGCAGAACACCGTCAGAGCGACAGCATCCACCGGCGGTGAAGTCCGGAAGAATGCTGTACGTGGAAAGCGAAATCAGACCATCAAAACAGCGGAGCGAACGGAACACACGATTAAGCAGTCAGCCCGTTCTGCCGGAAAGAAGACCGTGAAGACCGGTGCAAAAGGTACGGTTAAGTCTTCCGAAAAGGCAATTAAGACAGCGGAGAAGACTTCCAAAGCGGCTATTAAAACGGCTGAGAAAACGGCCAAGGCAACTCAAAAAGCTGCTCAGGCGACCGCCAAGGCCGCACAGAAGGCTGCTGAGATGGCGAGACAGGCTGCGATTGCGGCATACAAAGCTGCGGTGGCGGCAGCGAAAGCGATTGCCGCCGCGATCAAAGCGATTGCGGCAGCCATCAAAGAACTGATCGCGGCCATTGCCGCCGGTGGTTGGGTGGCGGTCGTTGTGATTATCGTTATCTGCTTGATCGGCCTTATCGTGGCATCCTGTTTCGGAATCTTCTTCTCTTCGGAAGATACCGGCTCTACGCAGACCATGCAGCAGGTCGTTCAGGAGATCAACCTGGACTATCAGAACAAGCTTGACGAAATCAAGAGCTCCAACACCTATGACGAGCTTGAAATGTCAGGCTCCCGTGCAGTCTGGCCGGAGGTTCTTTCCATCTACGCTGTAAAGACCACCAACGACCCGGATAACCCGCAGGAAGTGGCGTCTATGACCGACGAAAAGAAACAGCTTTTGAAAGATATCTTCTGGGAAATGAATGAGATTTCCTATGAAACCGAAGAAAGGACAGAAACGGTCATAGTTGAAACAGATGATGGAGAAGGCAACATCGTAGAAGATGAAGTCGAAGAAACAACAATATATCTGTATATCACTGTAAGTCATAAAACCGTAGAAGAAATGATGTCTCAGTACGGCTTCACTGAGGATCAAAAAGTCCAGGTTGCCGAGCTGCTCGCACAGGACAGCAGTATGTGGGCATCTGTTCTCTACGGCATATACGGAGCAGACGATCAGATTGTTGCGGTTGCGCTGTCTCAGCTTGGTAATGTGGGCGGTGAGCCCTACTGGAGCTGGTACGGTTTTGGCTCTCGTGTTGAGTGGTGCGCCTGCTTTGTATCGTGGTGCGCCGATCAGTGCGGGTATATCGAGACTGACGTTATTCCCAAATACGCAGGCTGTGTCAACGGCGTCAACTGGTTCAAAGATCGTGGCCAGTGGGCTGATAACGATATCGAACCGGCGCCCGGTATGATTATCTTCTTCGATTGGGACAACAAAGGCAGCTCCGGCCCGCAGGACGGCGAATCCGATCATACCGGCATTGTTGCAAGAGTAGAGGATGGAATTGTCTATACAGTTGAGGGCAACTCAGGTGATAGCTGCCGTGAAAACCATTATGCTGTAGGCTACTACGAAATCCTGGGATATGGGATTCCAGCGTATTAACGTCAACCGCCGCCCTAAAAGGCGGCGGTTACATATGAATGTGATAGTTCTGTTTTACTGCACAGAGAAAGGAGAAAAAGTGGAAATAATAAAGATATATGGATATATTCGAGTTTCGTCACGAGATCAAAATGAAGCTCGACAGGTTGTAGCACTTAAAGAATTTGGTATTCCAGATAATCAGATTTATATCGACAAGCAAAGCGGAAAAGACTTTGAGCGACCGAAGTATAAGAAGATGGTGAGAAAACTTAAAGAAGGGGATCTTTTGGTCGTAAAAAGTATTGATCGTTTGGGTAGACATTATGAGGAAATATTGATGCAATGGAGCCTGATAACCAAAACAATCAAAGCTGATATTCTTGTGCTGGATATGCCGCTACTTGATACTAGGAAAAAGAATAACGATTTAACCGGAACATTTATTGCAGATCTGGTGTTGCAGATCTTATCTTATGTAGCGCAAACAGAGCGGGACGCTATTAAACAACGTCAAGCAGAAGGAATAGAGGTGGCAAAGAAAAATGGCGTCCGCTTTGGAAGAAAACCATTAGAATTACCGGAGAATTTTATGGGGGTTTGTGATGAGTACAAGGCAGGTATTTTGACAGTAAGACAGGCAGCACAAAAGCTGTCTATGTCCACAACATCTTTCTATCGAAAGTATGCAGATCGAGAAAAAATGCACGCAGATAATTGAAACAGAGGAAACATTATGAGTGAAAATAAAAAAATTGTGCCCTTGAAGAAAATTTTTGTTCCAAAAGGTAGACTTTTAGAAACAGTAAATTCTGCTCGAAAGAAATAACAAATCGGCCTGTAAAATACAAAGTATAGCGGTTTTTTAAATTATATCACAGCTGTTCCAAAAAGTCTACCTTTTGGAACATGCATAGGTACCGACATAGTAATAACACGAATTTAGGGGGGATAGTGCTACACTTGAGTTTTAAGGGGCAAAGAAACGTTTAATAAAACAAGACATATTCAAAGAGTTTTAAAATATAAACCCGCGTTTTGAGAAGTTATACGCTTCTTTAAAACTAATCTGTGCTGAAAGGAGGGAAAGAGATGAAGTACGTAACGCCAACCGCAGTGCAGGTTGAGTTTCCTTCTGCCCTGGCTGCTGAATGCAGAGTGTACTAAGTAAATCAAGTGTACTCTGAGGCATTGTGTTCGGCAGCAAAAATGGTGTTTTGCTGCCGAACACTCTAATAACAATTGCGAGGAGAGATTTGATGCAGTTTTCAATTCGATCAAATAGCATATATGTAAGAGACTTTGAAATTAAATATTCCGATATTATCTCAAAATTATCATTGCATAACAATGATATAGCATATATATCAGGTTCCCTGGTGGAAGGAGTGTTAGATGAGTTCGGGAAAGGAATGGGAAACCAATATTCAGATATTGATGTTTTTATAATTCGGGAGCATAGCCTTTTTGTGGAAACGGAATCGATATATTGTGATCAATACAAAAAAACAACATTTATTGACGATTCATTCATTGCACTTGATGTGGAAATAATCGACTTGGATTATATTAACGCCCTTGCTGAAGCTATCAAAGTTGCGCATCGGTGCTCAAGCACTAAAATAAAGAACGCTCTCAGTAGTAATGGTTTAAAGTTTGAGAACTTGATAGAGGTAAATTCTCTTATTAATAGACTATATCACTCTATTTGTATATTCAACGAAAGTGGCTATCTCGAAGTAGTCCAAAAAGTCGATTTTGCAAAATTTCTTAAAGTTATGACAGAATACTACATTGTAGACTTTGATCATGCAAAACAGGATGCCATAGGCAATCTTAGAGAAGAGCAGTATGATGTTGCATTGTTTTGCGCAAGAAATGCCTTTTCAAAGGTCTTGTTACCTTGATATTTGTATGCGAACTTTAGGAAGAATAGACGAGTGCTCAGGATGCCCTGTTCAGGGGCAATGTGCTGGTGGATGCACTGCGTCAGTTATTAAGGCATGTGGCTCTTTAGCAATGGCAGAGAAAAAAGAGTGTCAGTTTAGAAAGGAAATCGTTGAAGAACTTATTAGAAATAAAGACATAGTAACTAGCAAAAGGGTTGCGGTTGAAGAAGTTGATTCATCTTATTATCCAAAACTATTATAAAAACGCATGGGGGACTATTCAATGATTAAAGTAGTAACACTTGATTCACCCGATAATCTAAATAATACCGCTTTAGAGATGCCAGAGAATTATGAGCAGGGAATAGTATTAGATATTATTGCTTGCGGAATTTGCGGAACTGATGGACATCTAATTGCAGGGAAAATGCCTGTTAACTATCCAACAATACCTGGACATGAATTTTACGGAACAGTTTCGTATATTGGGAAGGACAGCCACGTGAAGTCACTGAACGGAGAGATAAAACTTGGCGATGTCGTTACAGTTCTACCGGGAAAGAGTTGTGGGAATTGTCAATACTGTACCCGACTCAATGAGCAGGAAGAATTGTGTATTAACAGGAAAACGTATGGGTTAAGTTTTTCTGTTAACGACAATCCGGTGCTTGGTGGAGGATATGCAGAGAAGGCTTTCATTACAAATGGCTTTTGTGTATATCATATTCCCACATCATGGCCACTAGGATATGGAGCTATTTTAGAAACTGTTGCAGTTGGCGTCCATGCTGCTGAAAGAGTCTGTGAGGTTGCTACTTCGCTTAATGACCGAAATTTAACAGCGACCATTATAGGTGGTGGTGCGGTAGGTTTTTCAGTTGCTCAAGCATTAATTAACAGAGGCGTAACAGTGTCTGTAATTGATCATCACGAGCATAGAAGAAAACTTGCGATGAGTACAGGTGCTGCATGGACATTTTCAGAAGCGGAAAAAACAGAAGAGTGGGAGAGTGTTTTCATCGAGAGAAGTGGCGGTTTAAAACCAGATATTGTCGTCGAGGCAGGAGGTACTATTGAAGCTTTTAGTAGAGCGTTAGAGTTAGTACGAAAAGGAGGCGTTGTATTAGAGCTGGGAAACTTTGCAAATATTGGAGTAGTGCCTATTTCCCCGAGTTTAATTTGTAGAAATGAGATTACTGTGCTGGGATCTGTATTAGCACCAGAAAAAGCATACCCAGAGGCGGAGAAGATTCTTAATTCGCTCATTCCTTTTAGCGATGAAATCATTTCTCCTGTTTTTTCCCTGGTTGATGTAAGCGAGGCTATAGAGAATCTTAGAGGAGCAAAAAAAGGACTCAAAGCGATTTTGATTCCACGAGTGAAAGGTGAGAAGGATGAAAATGGCAAATACTAATGCAACAAATACTGTGTTCTCTGGAATAGCAAAAGTAACAGAAAAAGCAAATCTTCTTGGCCCTAATGTAATTAGACTGGAGGTGGGCGACGTTGATCTTGCCACTTCTCCACTCATTAAACGCGGGCTCATTGAAGCCGTTGAGTTCGATATCACGCATTATCCACCTCTTAAAGGAGACAGGGATTTAATCAAACATATTTGCCGTGAACTAAGAGAAAAAGACCGCCTTATGTTGGATGAGGAACAGATACTTATAACACCTGGCGGATCAATGGGGATTTTCTTGATACTTCTTTCGATGATTAATCCTGGAGATGAGATTATTGTTATTGAACCAATATGGCCACATTTTATTCAAATGATTTCCTTGGTAGGAGGAGTAGCCGTAATCGTTCCTGCTTCAGCTGGGGGATTTCATATTGACTCGAGAAAAATCGAAGAGGCGATAACTCCCAAGACCAAAGCTATGTTGTTAAATACGCCGAATAACCCAACAGGAACAATCTATTCCACGGAAGAATTGCAATCTGTGTGTTTGTTAGCTGAGAAAAACGACTTGATAATCATCAGCGATGAAGAGTATTGTAACTTTATCTTCGGCAATAACAGCTTCGTGAGTCCGGCCACACTTTATGAGAAGGCTTTTATTTCGCGATCGTTTTCTAAAACTTATTCTGCTTCAGGGTTGCGTCTTGGATTTATTGTAGCTCCAATAAACGATATGGATACACTTGTTAAATGTAGCCTTTTTACGACTATGTATCCAGCATCAAATATTCAACATGCAGTTTCGTATGCAATGAGACTAAACGATAAGTATCCGGAGACTCTATGCAATGAGTATAGCTCAAGAATGAGTTTTGTTGTCGATAAAGTAAATAGGGTAGATGGTCTATCAGCATATCCGTCTGAAGGTGGGGTTTATGTATGGATTAAATTTGAAAAAGATAGTGATGATGTGAAAATGTGCAATTTTATCTTGGACAAAGCATTGATTTCAATGGTTCCAGGTTCTTATTTTGGAGAATCCGGCAGGGGATATGCGCGACTTTCTCTCGGACAATGTAAAGAACGTCTTGCTGAGGCAATGGATAGATTGTCTGTAGTTATGAGAGTTGTCAAACAATAGTCTGGTGTTTTTTTGATGATCTACATATGTCCGGACCTTGGTGAAATCGCCGATTGATCGTTTTTGCCAGACGTTAAAGTATATATCGCCAGACGTTAAAATATATATCGTTATCACTGGAAAAAACGGGTGTGTTATGATATAATGAAAAAGCAGTTCGGCGGACAACGAAATGCATGTTGGTATATATAACCTCTTCCGTGTTTATTAGATTGTTAGGTGTTTATTAACAATGGCGCGAGAGCGACAGCATCAGGCGGATACAGGCAATCAAGTTATATAAAACATAGATGCTTCAGATGCATGCAGTATGGTGTAAATGTTCTGACTGGATATGCGTGGTTTGATACTGTAGTATTTATGGATAACCCAATTGATGGAATATAAGCAACGCAACAAGAGGAGTCGACGATGCTATCAATATTATTTGGGAGGTCTTTTTTGTGAAATATTTATTAGGCTTACACGCAGAACCAATTACAGATCGAATTGATTCAAGAATTTGTGGCGTTGGTATGATACGAAGTGAATATCTTTGTAGATCTATAGAGGAGTACTTTCCCCTTGAATCTTGCCAAAACCACATAAGTGACTATGTTAGAAATGTTTGTGATGTGTTTTCAGGTTCAGAAGTATGGTATCGAACCTCTGAGCTTATTGTACCAGAAGTCAACGTGTTGAGAGGTGCAGACCACATTCTCGACGAAAAGCATTATATTTTGGGGTTAAGAGGTGTGCGTCGAGGATTAAAATATCCGGATACTTTTCAAATAGAATTAAATATAATTGCTAAGATAGCGGAGGAAAGAAACAATTTAAATATTTTGTTCCCATTTATTAAAGATTCGGATGAATTGAAAGAATGTATTCAGCTATTAAATAAGGCGAAGTTTAAAAACCAATTTGGAGTTATGGCTGAGATCCCATCAGTTATAATTAACGTTGACGAATTCATTGATTTAGGAATTGCTAATATTACAGTCGGCGTCAATGATTTGACAACATTTGTTCTGGGAACATATAGAGGAAGTGGTTATCATGACTGTACGCACAAAGCAGTTATCTCTTTAATTGAGCAATTAGTCAAAAAGGCTAAAGATAATAATGTAAAAGTTAATGTTGCAGGCAATGTTAATAAAAAGCTATGCCATATTTGCGAACAGATAGGTGTAGATGGCTTCGTCATTAACTATCCACTGCTTCCAGAGGTGCTTGAAGTTCCAGAAGACGAGTTACCGTACATCAATCTCCTAAAAGAGATCAAACAATTAACAAAAAGTCGAAGAGAGCAATACTGATCTTTGTTTAAATGATTTTATCTTATATTCCAAATCATATTCAAGCGATAACTGTTGACTTGTGGGGAACGCTTTTCTTTGATAACACAAAAACAGGAAAACTATATAATAAAAGAGCTGAGTTTATAGACCGGATTCAGCGCCTACACGGCGATTATGAGGTATCAGCAGCTGAAATAGTATTGGAAGAAAAAAAAGAATTTCAGCTATATGAAAATAATGGAATAATCCTTCCTATAGAAGAACGAATAAGGTTTTTAACCAGACAAACTATATCAAAGACGGAAATAATAGTAGTAAAAAAGTATTTTGATGCTATGTCTTTGGGTTATCTTCCAACACTTAATTACGAGCTGTTTCGTTCATTGGGATATTGGAAAGCAAAGCAACTTAAAATTGCTTTGCTTTCTAATACTGGACTTATCAGTTCATTTGTTACTAGAGAATATTTAAAGAAATATCATATGCTGGAGCTATTCGATGAATTGCTTTTCTCTGAGGAAGAAATGTTATGCAAGCCCGACATCCGTTTTTTTTATCGAGCAAGTAAAAAAATGAAGATTCCACTTCAGAACATTATGCATATTGGGGATAGCTATACAAACGATTATATTCCTGCATTGGAAGCAGGGATGAGTGCCATCCTTTTTCAAGGCGGTAATTATTATGCAACTTGGCAGAGATGATATGGATCGTATATGCAAAGGTTACATTATACGATGTTGCAGAGATATAATTGGAGACTTCTGGCGTATCACTCTAATATCACGTCTTTGTAACAAAAACATGGTGTATAAGATCGAATCGCGGCATGGAACGAGCTGGGCGGTTAAGGTTTTTCTACAAACCCCGGCTGTTGATAAAAGGGTTGTTTCCGAGCTAATAATAGACGAAATATATAGAATGAACTCATTAACCTCCTTTGCTATTGTGCCGTTTGACCATTTTATATTGATTGATGATTTGTATGTTTACGGATTGGGGATAAGACCATGGATAAGTGGATGTGCACTTTCCGATGCCTTTGCACAAAATCCAGCTTTTTTTTCAAACGCTATGCCCCAATCATAAAGAAAGTCTGCACAGAAATATGGGCATGCAATGATTATCCAACTAATATTGAACCAGTCTATTCACTGTACCATCAGTCTAGAACGACATTTGATGAAGTTTTCTCATTCTTTAAAACAACCGAAGCTGCAAAGATTGCGCACATATATATGTCAATATCTCCAACTTTTTCGGAAATGTGTTTAATAAATGGCGATTATAGTTTGCATGAATTTGTTAGTTTATCAGACGGCCGAGTTGCTCTTATAGACTGGGAGGAGTTATCTATAGGAACTCCGACAATTGATATTGCAAATTTGTTTTCGTCTATGCTACAAAACAACGGAAAAAGATTACCTGTCAATATTCTGCTAGAGTATTGGCTTTCTCAATTTCATATACGAGATATTTTAACTTTCTATTATTATTTGATTGAACGTGTAACGATTTCTTTGTTTTTGTCTCGAACAGACGATGAAAGACTGCTAAGAGACTTGCTATCTATATATGATATGCTTCAATAGCATTAGATAATGGAAAGAAAGATAAAAAGGGATAAAGGCATGAAGGAATATGAAGTTAAGAGATTAATCTCAAAAAATACATACTGCAACTTACGGAAAGCACAAGAGTGGGACAGTAGCACGCTTCAAGTGAACTATTATTATTCCAATAGTATAATCCTAAATAAGCAAAACAATATTACTATACGGATTAGAAGTATCAAGAATTACATGACTTTACAAATAAAAGAAGTTATTGAAGATAGAAACGGATTAAGAATATGTGAGGAGCACGAAAAAAGATTATTTAGTATCCCATCTATCATACCGCAGGATGTGATTAGAGAATTGTCTGAGGCATATTCGCTTGGGGATGTATATTTGCAGGGATTTATGGTTACTGAACGAATGAGAAGAAAGGTAGGAGAAATTGAAATTGCGTTAGATAGAAATTTCTACAATGGGCAAATAGACTATGAGATTGAATTAGAAGGGGAGAATTATTTAAGTACGAAGGAGTTATTGCGGATAATGGGGTTAGAAAGCCATGAAAAAAATGTTCAATCAAAGTTTTCGCGCTTTCGAACATATATGAATATTTAGATAATAGGTTTTTCTCAGATTTACACGCATTAAAATGTGTAAACTTTAAAAGAATGGGAGGAAAAATATGTGCGAGGTCATAGAGGTTAAAGATTTATATAGAGAATATGCCCGGAAAAGGAAGCTGCTAAGTCGGGAAAAACAAATAATAAAAGCTGTTGATGGCATTTCTTTCACAGTAACACGCGGAGAAATCTTTGGGCTATTGGGGCAAAATGGCGCAGGGAAAACAACAACCATCAAAATACTCACCACACTATTGGCACCTACCAGCGGACTCTGTAAGGTGCTAGGATATGATACCTTCGGCGAGGAGAAAAAAATACGTCCTCGGATTAACTTTATCTTTGGCGGGGAAATGGGCGTCTATCGGCGCCTATCAGCGCGGGATAATCTTCGATACTTTTCTAATCTTTATCTTTTAAATCGGAAAGAACAGGAATTTCGTATTGAAAAGATATTGGAGCAAGTTGAATTAACGGATCGAGCGGACGATCTTGCAGAGACATTCTCAAAAGGAATGATCCAACGGCTACAGATTGCACGTGGGCTTATCAATGACCCGGAAATTCTTTTCATGGATGAACCTACAGTAGGGTTAGATCCAATCGGTGCAAGAATGCTTCGGGATATTATTCGGGGCCTTAAGCAGGAGGGGCGCACGGTTCTTTTGACTACCCATTATTTGCCGGAAGCTGAAGAACTGTGTGATCGAATGGTTATTATAAACAAGGGAAAAATTGTTGCGCGCGGCACACCCGCGGAAATTAAGAACGGCTATGACACACTTGAAGAAGCCTATGTGGATTTAATCAAGGAGGCGGGCAAATGAATCTATCCATCCTAATAGGCTCTATGCGTATACAAATGAAGCAATCGTTTGCACGCCCGATGTTCCGTTTTTGTCTTTTGGCCAATCCAGTTCTAAATACAATACTGCTTTATGAAATGTACCGAAATACAGGTGAAGATAACTTTATGGCTTATGTCGTATTAGGAGCGGGTTTGATGGGACTGTGGAGCTGTATCTGTTTTTCATCCGCAGGTGACATTAACAGGGAGCGTCACAGCGGAACACTGGCGCTAATTTTTGCAGCGCCCGCAAGTTTTCCTGCTATTATTCTGGGAAAGATTCTTGGAAACACTATTCTGTCACTTGTAACCATGTTAATTTCATTAATTACTGCAGGGGTGCTTTTCCAAGTCCCCTTGATGTTAGGAAGCCCATTGCTTTTTTTCGTGGCTTTATTCGGTGCGGTAATGACCTTTGTAGTGATTTCATCCGTTATTGCTTGCCTTTTGACGCTTTCTCGAAAAACGGAGTTGTACATGAATTGTATCGAAATACCCATTATCCTACTGTGTGGGTTTGTGTTTCCTGTTAACATCCTACCAAGAACAGTACAGCTAATCAGTTATGTACTCTCTCCTACATATGCTGTTGAGCTATTAAGAATGGCGGTGTGGGGTGTGAATGACGTTGATCTCTTTTGGAAAAATATTGGAATCATGGTCGGGATTACAGTCCTGTACGCGATCCTGTCCGGATTGCTTTACCGGAGAATCGACCGCCGCGTCCGAATCGCAGCAACACTGGAGGTGGCCTGATGATACGTCGTTTTTTTGACCAAGCGGTGCTCTATCACAAAGGCCGCAGCGCGGCATTTGAGGCGGAAGAGTTTGCACTAATGCAGTTGGGATATCCGCTGATTACTCTGATTTTCTATTGTTTGATCGCAGTGTATAGCTTTCAAACAACGAATCTCACAAGCTGGGTAATTGGCAATTCCTTTTTGCTTTGTACCAATGCCTGCATATTTGGATTGGGGAATGTTTTCGTAGGAGAACGCTACTGGGGCAGGCTGCGTTCCATTATTGCCTCGCCGTGTGCGAAGCTGCCTTTGATCCTAGCGAACGGTGTGTTTCCGGCGATTTTTGCGGTGTGCGCGTCCGTGTTTGGCTTTCTGGTTGGGTCTCTGGTTTTTCACGTGGACTTTTCCGGCGTGAACCTTGGACTTGCGATCATCACCGTGCTGTGCGCCATGATCTCTGCGTCCTGCTTCGGCCTTTTTTGGGCAGTTTTTGGCTTGATGTCCGACAGCATGCATCTGGTGCTGAATGTGGTCAGCTATCTGCTGATGATCTTTACGGGCGCGGAATTTCCGGTAGATCAGCTCCCCCTTGCGGGAAGGGTGATGGCACAGTGTATGCCTTTGACCAAAGCAATATCGGCGATGAATCTGCTGTTTGAAGAGGAGGTTGGCTCCTTCTGGCTCCTTTTGGCGGGCGAAATGGTCACTGGTGCGGCATATGCTCTGCTGGCATGGGCTATTTTTGGATTTGCAGAGCGCTCCGCAAGAAGAAGTGGACGATTTGATATGTTCTAAATTGATTGATTGCTGCAGTGGCAACGTGCAGAGCCGAAGGCGTGGTGAAAACGATGGATATAAAAGCAAAACTGCGCCCATTCTATGTGGCGAAAATGCTGTATGAGCAGACAGATGAGGACCATTATCTGACGATAGCACAGATCATGGAGCAGCTTGAAAGAGACTACGGTATTTCGACTTCTCGCGGGACTGTAGGCGACGATATTAAGGCGCTTCAGGAGTTAGGGCTCGATATAACGGTAGAGTCTTCGACACAAAAACGCTTTTCCCTAATTGAGCGGAGGTTAGATATTCCAGAGCTTAAGACTCTGATCGACGCTACAGAATCTGCCCGGTTTATAACAAAAGACAAGAGTGCGGCTTTGGTCGAAAAGCTTGCTTCTTTAACCAGCCAATTCAATAAGAATAAGCTGGTCAGAAATGTTGATGTAGAGAATCGCATCAAGGCTGAAAATGAAAAGGTCTATTACATCATGGAAGCCTTAAATGACGCGATTAATGATCATAAGAAAGTCTCTTTCCAGTATTTCAGCTATAACATTCGCAAAGAGCAGAAGGCAAAGAATGACGGCTATACATATGTCTTCAGCCCATACAAGTTGATCTGGAATGGCGATTACTATTACGCGGTCGGTTATTCTGAAAAGCACGGTGGTGTCGGCAGCTTCCGAGTGGATAGAATTGCTCGACAGCCAAAGATACTGGACGAAGATGCAGTTAAACCACCGGCAGATTTCGACCTGAATGTCTATTTGAACTCCATGTTCCGTATGTACAATGGGGAGAGAAAGCAGATTGAACTGGTATGCTCGAATGATCTGATGGATGCCATCATAGATAAGTTTGGCAAGGATGTTTCTGTGCTTGCTAACGACATGAAGTCATTCCGTGTGCTGGTGACTACATCTGTTGGCAGCGTCTTCTATAGCTGGGTGTTTGGCTTTGGGGGAAGAGTATCCATAAAAGCTCCGGAAGAAGTTAAGGCGGAATATGCCAAGATGGTTTTTGACGTAGCAAAAGCTCTCGAAGAATAAGTTCAGTCCAACAATTTGACAACTGTGAGGTGTTGTTATGGCGCACTCCTATACACGCAACGAACTAACTGAATACTTCTTCGAGGCCCTGGATATGTTTAATGACTGCTTGGACTCGGATATCTCAAAAGAAAACGTATTGCTGGAGTTCTTTACGCCGGAAAACGGAGTAGCAGTATACGAGAGCTTCTGCAGAGACCATTTTCCGAAGCTGCTTGAGGAGCCATATAAGGAAGAGGGCTATTTTGAATCATTTGGAGCGCAGGCATTTGTAAATGAAACAGAGTACGGGGTGTTGATCAGAGAGGACATTAATTTCACTTTGGGCGGAGTGCTCCAGATGTTCCTTCACGAGATTTCACACCTTTACTGTACAAAGAATGAGATCGATGGTGGCGGCTTCTTTGATAAATACTGTATGGGTTCCGGGCCGGAAGATGGCATGATGAACGCCGGTTACGCAATCTGGCGCGAAGCGGTAGCGGACATCATGGCAGATTCGATTATCAGTGAATACGCTACGACCACTCTTTCCGCCATAAAGAAATTCGTAAAAGAATACTTCGTCGAACTCTCACCGGCCAATCCAGCTTCCAAGAAAGCAATGTCCCTCATAATCGTCTACATTATGATTTCAAGAGAGGTTGCTGCGACAAGGGAATGGGATGATGCCAACAGAGCCATCAAAAAAAGTATCAAGATAGATGATCCTCTTTTAGAAGCAATTCTCAAGCAGGTATTCGATCAGCTACACCGAAGCTCATTCTGGAGAATAACACCCGAATTTGTTATGACGTTGGGCGAAACGTACTTGAGCCTGTTGTCACACGTCTTCCTTAAAGGAATCTTGCAGAACTGATGCTCATTTTTGAAAAGTACTCCCACAACCACAATTGAACAAATTATCTTAGAGGTGCAGCCAATTGGCCGCACCTCTTTTTCGATTTATTGTTACCCTCTTGTAATTTTCTCTGAGTTGAGTATAATAACGATAGTGGGATTTGAAATCCCATATAGAAACAAGAGGTGCTGTATGAGAACGAAAGATCAAGAAACCCTCGATAAGATACTGAAGTTCGTAAACAGGTTTTATCAGGAAAATCGTATTGCTCCCACGATTAGCGAGGTTGCTGCTGGCGTCGGTGTGGCCAGATCGACAACTCATCGTTACATTCAGGAACTCAGCGATAGAGATTTACTTGATTACGGCAGAGGTATTCTTTCCGCGCCTGAGAGCGCCAAAATGAAGACGGCCTACATTGCCGCCCCGTTAGTTGGCTCGATTTATTGCGGCTCTCCGGAAGAGGAAGAGGAAAACGTCGAGGAGTATGTCAGCCTTCCAGTTTCTTTGTTTGGCAAAGGAGACTTTTATATTCTCCGAGCCAAAGGCGATTCGATGGTCGATGCAGGTATCGCTGAAGGCGATCTGCTGGTGATAGAGCGTAATTGCCCTGCTTCCGAAGGGGATATAGTCGTTGCGCTTGATCAGGAACAGCAGAACACGCTAAAAAGGTACGTTGGCTTCGACAACGACGAAAAGTGCTTTATCCTTGCTTATGAGAATGAAGCACGGTATCCGGGAGAGGTCATAAAACTGAAGAGCTTCGAGGTTCAAGGCGTAGCTCGTCACGTAATAAAGGCTCTCTAAAACAAATTATCTTAACTGATGGGAGATGTTTTGGTTGAACTCTGTTGACATGAAATGTCCGATTTGCGGGGCTATGAGTGAGTCTCTTAATTTAGAAGAAACCGATGGGTGGATGGAATGCGAGAGCTGTGGAAACGCGGTCCAAATAATGAAATACGTTAAGACCAGGCGGGTACCGTGCTTTCAGATGCACGATTGTCAGGTGCTCGTACCGCTTTCGCAAAAGTAATGGCAAAGGAGTATGGCGATGCTGGAGGATTGGACGATTTACTCCTGGTATTGCCCGAACTGTAGGAATGAAGTTGCGGGGCTTAAGAACAGTAAAAACCAGATAAGAGTAAAATGTAAAACTTGCGGATCTGAAATGATCCGTACAATAGTTGGACGGAGACATGATGTAATTGACATCTACGCTCCGTCAGGACAGGAACACAATGATTTAGAATTAAGGAGATACTGACATGACGATGATCGAGAGCTTCGTTAAAGAGCGCAATGAGGCGCTGTTAGCTTGGATAGAAGGAAGATAGAATCTTACCTCGTCAAGTATGGCGAGGGTGAAACCGCAAAAGCCCCTGATCTGCTGTTCTGGACAAGCGTCTATAAAGCGATTTGCGGAATCAAAGGAGCACCGAGGGATGTATTGGAGAAAGCCCATACCTGGCTTTCTCGTAATGGGTTCTCTATTCCGTCCTAATAGGTAATCTGACAACTGAATCAACGGCATCACGACGGAGCGGTCGGGCTGAAACAGGGCCACACTAAATCCGATTCCAGGTCACTTGACCGTGCGGCAGAAATGCCCGAACCCAACCGGTAGTTATTCCAGACATACGTGAGAGGCCACCGGCAAGGCAAGACACTATAGCTCTATCTATAGGTCTACCTTGTCGGTGGCCTTTTTCTTTTTCTCACCGACAAACAACAAATACATATTCGCAGCCTGAAGTACAAGGGCAAAGGATACAAATACGCTGATTTCAACCTCTTTTGAAAAAGCCGTATGGGTACCCTTAGATTTCTGCACCCTTTTCAGGCAGGCAGCATCGGGAGTCCTTTTCGCCAGCGTAGTTGTGTCCTTTGGACCGCAGCAGGCGGAAAGGACTTTTTATGTTACGTCAGTGGCTTTGCTATGTAGCTGAGTACCCGTGATCTCCGAATTTTTGACCTCGACTCAAAAATTCAACATTCAAGGAGATTACGGAAATGAAAAATACGTTTTTGGTTCTTAATGACCCGAAGAATCCCAAGTCAGGATTGCGTGTAGCAACACTGGCTGAATGGGATCAAATATTGAAAGCTAATAAGGAACTGCCGCGTGAACAGCGCAGATTCTTTATCGCGGACTCTTTTGAGGACTGTGGCGAGATTGATTGCATGTACATCGAAACTACGCGAGAAGAGTATAACAAGTGGCATTCAGATAGACAGGAGATATATCGAAAAAGAAAGTGTGGAGATAATTATTCTGTTTTTCCTTTTTCAGAGCCTGTATATGGATCTGAGGAAGAACTTGAACTGGAGGATACAGTTTCTGATGGGTTTGACCTCGAAGAATATGTTACGGATTCGGTTTTGATTGATGAAATACGAGAAGCAGTTAAGAAAAGAAATGTGTGGGAGATAGACTTTTTTGATTATTGTCTCAATGGGTCATTCAGAAGCTGCAACAAAGAAATGCGAGAAAAATATGGTATTTCACATGAGACATTAAATCGAAGAAAACAGAAATTCATATTATTTCTCAAAAATTTTCTGAAAGGTGTTGAAAAATAAGCTCTCGATGTTGCGGTACAGGAGTAGAGGGATAAATCTTTTGAGGAGGGTATTCATGAATAGCATCTACAAAGGTGATCTTTTCTACGCCGATCTCGGAGAAACAGTTGGCTCAGAGCAAAGCGGCTGTAGGCCGGTGCTGATCATTCAGAACAATGTTGGCAATAGATACAGCCCTACCGTTATTGTTTCGCCGCTAACAAAACAGTACAAGAAGATGATGCAGCCTACTCATGTCGCGTTAGGACACAGATTTGGTTTGACTGAAGACTCGGTCGCTTTGCTTGAACAGATTCGCACGATTGACCGACTGAGGCTCCGCAGATACATCGGAACGGTAGATTCAGAAACGATGAATCAGATAGACCGGGCAATAACTATCAGCTTCGGATTGAAGGAGGAGGTGTAGACATGACACAAAAAGAAAAACTAGAGCTGGTACCGGTGTGGCTTAAGACTACACTGACTCTTGACGAGGCTACTGCTTACTCAGGATTAGGCAGAGACAAGCTGATTGAGCTTTCCATGAAGGACGAGCTCGGACTGGTTCTTTGGGTAGGCCGAAAGAGACTGTTTAAGCGTCAGAAGCTCGATGATTATATCAATAAGGAGTATTCTGTGTGAGCCTGACGTCAAATGTGCAAACCGGTCAATATTGGCTGGTTTGCACATTTGGAATCCTCCAGCGATTTCATTATTATAAGAGCACCAACAACGAAATGGAGGGCTCTATATGAAATACGAGGAAAAACTACGAATCGTTCCTGTTTGGGAAAAGGCAATGCTGACCGTGGATGAAGCTGTCGCATATTCTGGGATCGGCAGAGACAAGCTTATTGAACTGGCGGAAAGGGAAAGCAGCTTGATCCTTTGGGTGGGCAGTAAGCGTCTTTTTAAGCGTAAAAAGCTCGATGAGATCATTGAAAACGTACATTCGATTTAGGGAGGTACATGATGGGAAAAACAATAAAAAGGAACGTCCGGTTTGATAGTCATCATATCCGGCTGAAAAAGGGAGAGACAGAGAAACCAAAGGGCGGATATGAGTATCGTTGGACAACGGACGACGGAAAACGGCATTCTGTTTTCGCTCCAACGTTGGAACGCCTGCGTGAGATCGAGGAGGATCTGATTGTTGACGAACATGACGGGATTAAAACAGATGTAAAAGCTCTCACAGTAAATGACTGCTATTGGCTCTGGAAAGATATGAAGAGGGGCGTTAAAGACAGCACATTTAAGAATTACATCTATATGTACGAAACTTTCGTGATGCCGACCTTCGGACAGAAGAGAGTGACGCAGGTTAAAAAGTCAGATGTAAAGCGTTTTTACAATCGCCTCGCGGATGACAAAATTCTTAAAATCTCGACTATCGACAATATCCACAATATTCTGCATCAAGTATTCCAGGTTGCCGTGGATGACAATTATATCCGTCTGAACCCAACAGACAAGATGCTCAAGGAATTGAAGATCGCTCATAATCATGAGGTTGATAAGCGCAAAGCATTGACCCTTGCCCAGCAGGAACTCTTCATCGACTTCATTCAGAAGTCGCCAAAGTATCAGAGGTGGTATCCGGTATTCTTTATCATGCTTAATACCGGAATGCGAGTAGGCGAGCTCACCGGGCTTCGATGGAAGGACGTTGATTTTGAGAACGGGTATATCGACGTTAATCATACGCTTGTTTACTACAATCACAGGGATGCACTTGGGTGCTATTTCAGCATAAACACGCCAAAGACTGAAGCTGGTACAAGAAAGATTCCGATGGCAAGCGGAGTACGAGAAGCTTTTGAATTGGAAAGGGAATATCAACGCGATACAGGAGTTGAAAATGTATCAAGGGTGGACGGCTATGATGACTTTATCTTCGTGAATCGCTTTGGACAAGTTCAGCATCAAGGCACATTGAACAAGGCGATCAAGAGAATCATGAGAGATTGCAATGATGAGGTCATTGAGAAAGAAGGCATCGAGAACGATCCTGTTCTGCTTCCGAATTTTAGCTGTCATACTCTTAGACACACCTTTGCTACGCGATTGTGTGAAAGCGGAATCAATGTAAAAGTTATTCAGGATGTGCTTGGCCATGCCGACATCTCTACTACGATGGACATTTACGTTGACGTAATGGATGAACTGAAAAAGAGAGAGATCGCTTCCTTTGACAGCTACATGGCGAAGTCAAGGGAGACCATCTTAAACATGGGCTTGCAGACTTTATAGTTTGCAAGCCCAGATTACTTTTGCACATTTCACAGAAAGAGCATTTCCGGATATACTGTTTATGCTAACGGGGAGGACTCGATATGAAGAACAGTATTTCCGAAATGCGACCGCAGCTTATTTCTGAATGGTCAAAGAAAAACTATCCGATAATGCCAGATGAGGTTCCGTATGGTTCAAATAAGCAGTATTGGTGGATTGGTCCCTGTGGGCACGAATGGCAGACCAGTGCAAAAGCAAGATCGGCTGGAGAGAAGTGTCCCATTTGTTCAAATACTCGAATCATACCTGGAATAAATGATCTACATACGCTCAGACCTAAACTATGTGAAGAATGGTCTGACAAGAATAAGCCTCTGGAACCGACGATGGTTAGCCTTGCAACACATAAGAAAGTTATTTGGAAATGTAAGTTGGGGCATGAGTGGAACGCCTCCGTTAAAAGTAGAACTCTGAATGGAACAGGATGCCCATATTGCTCACATAATGCTGTGCTTCCCGGGTTCAATGATCTTGCTACTCTTTTTCCGGAGGTTGCAGCAGAATGGTCCGACAGGAACTTACCGCTTTTGCCATCGCAGGTTACTCCGTTCAAAAACAAGAAAGCATGGTGGAAATGCAGTAATGGCCATGAATGGTATACGCTCATATCAACAAGATCCGGAGGGAGTAAATGCCCATATTGCAGTGGGATCATTACCCTAAAGGGCTTCAATGACTTCAAGACACTCTATCCTGATCTTGCGGCAGAGTGGTCTGATAAGAACGGTGATTTAAAGCCGGATCAGATCAACGAGAAATCGACCAAGAATGTTTGGTGGACTTGTAAGAAGTGCGGCAATGTGTGGAAGGGCGTCGTAAAGTCGAGAGTGAACGGACGAAAGTGCCCGGTGTGCTCTGAACGAGAGGTACTTGCCGGATATAATGATCTTGTAACAACAGACCCGCAGATCGTTATGGAATGGAATCGTACAATGAATGCAGGAGTAGCGCCATCCAGAGTATCACGCAATTCTCTTAGACCGGTTTGGTGGAAATGCGCATTAGGACATACATGGAAGGACAGGATTTGCAGCCGAACAATAGATAAGGCTCCGTGCCCGACTTGTGAGGCTGAGTTTAGAAGAATGCTGCCACAACTGATGCTTCTGCGCTATTCCAAGGATAATGATCTCACTGTAAAACTGAATGACACAAAAATGGTTGGCGTAGAGGTTGACGCATACATACCTGAGCTCAATACTGTCTTCACCGTAATAGACAGATCAACCAAGAGCACGAGCAACATCCAAATGGTCATAGAACATATTTGCAGAAGAAGTAAGATAAAGTATGTGAAGCTTGATACGCGCAAGGTTCCAGAAGAAGTGTGTAATGATATTAAGGTGGCATTTCGAGCTGGCAATATCTTTATCAGGACAGACAGTGAGGAGGACGTGAGAACAGCTCGTAAGCAGTTCGGATTCTGGCGTCGCAAGAATTATATGGACGAAAACAGCCCAAAACCTTGAATTGGAGTGCTTTATGTGCTACAATGTTTCCGCAACGTGATGTCACGTTTTTCCTTGCAAATCATCGGAAACTCTGCCCTTTCTCCAATTCTCCAGCTCTCCAATTTACTCTCCAATGCATTAGGGATTGAGCTAAAATAGCAGTGAATAGTGTATTTTCGATGTGCGAGGAAAACAATTGAAACGGGATTGTGAGGGTTTAATAGTGATTGAACGTAGATGCAATGAAGAAATCCCCACCATGAAGCCGCTGGATACCGACAAGAAGCCCACAAAGCCCGCCGAGGCCGCTCCCACCGCCCCTGTCGTGGAGGAGAAGATCGACTTCTCCAACGTGCAGATCGAACCGCTGTTCACCGACCTGGTGGATTTTGACACCTTCTCCAAGTCTGATTTCCGTGCCGTGAAGGTCAAGGCCTGCGAAGCCGTGAAGAAGTCCAAAAAGCTCTTGAAGTTCGTTTTGGACGACGGAACCGGCGTAGATCGGGTCATTTTGAGTGGTATTCACGAGTATTATGAGCCGGAGGAGCTGGTAGGCAAGACCTGCATCGCCATCACGAACCTCCCGCCCCGGCCCATGATGGGCATTGAGTCCTGCGGTATGCTGATTTCCGCCGTGCATCACGAAAACGGTGAGGAAAAGCTCCATTTGCTGATGGTTGATCCTCACATTTG
>ERZ791624.387-NODE-387-length-31486-cov-3.046769_pt1 | contig 31486 bp, 34 predicted proteins | sample MGYA00510058_ERZ791624 | MGnify/ENA primary metagenome ERZ791624 (study PRJEB30046, sample SAMN00715158) | human gut metagenome | study: EMG produced TPA metagenomics assembly of the A metagenome-wide association study of gut microbiota in type 2...
TTCACATGGCCACGCCAGTTCTTTTCACTTGTACACATAGGTACAATTGTTTTACCTGATAAGTCATAATCCATACAGAATGAATCAATAATTAAAGGTTCATCCTTTTCCCAGCATGGATAAATAAGATATACAGTCTTGTATTGATCAATATCATCAATTTGATTTTTAAGAGTAGGTAATGTATCTAATACATGTTTATTCTTATAATCATGTTTATTTTCTTTAAGTGCTTTTGCGTAAGCTTCTCTTTCTTTTCTATGTTCTTTAATTCTTTCTTTAAAGTCTGTAGAGTACTTCTTAAAGTCTGTAAACAAAGTAAGTCCCCTTCTGTATATGACTGTACTTGTTTAGCAAGTTCACGTTCTTCACCATTGAATGAATAATACACAATCAATGTATCACTGAGACCACCTGTAATAGTCAAGAGGGGGCATCACTTTCTGATGATTTGGTATTATAAGTACATCCTGATAATGTGATTAACATCAAACATAAGAATGTAATGATTGATTTTCTCATAAAAAATCATCCTCGGACCTCATTATAACATATTTCCTAGAAAAAAATAATGAGTTCACAATGTGTTCATAGATAAAAAGCATAATAGTACCTGTAAAGAGAAAGCAACTCCCTATAATAATCAAAGCTTCTTTTTTACCAAGAGTGATCCCTAAAATTTCCCAAACTCCCTTCAAAATAACTCTTGAAATAAACAACGATCAGGCTTCCCTTCCTGATCGTTTTGTTTTATTTCAATTTTAGATATTCTTCTTCATCCACTGCTTCAAGCCACTGGTTTGAAGCATTTTTATTTGGTACGCTTTCTGCCCCCCCATTCAGGAAATGTTGCTAAAATACTGTTTAGATTTATCATACATACAAAATGGAATTTATCTATTTCTCCTCTTCGTTAAGACCTAGTTCATTACATATTACTTGCTATCCCTGATACCTTATTCTTTCTACCAGCGTTTCCTTTTTCAGATTACTGCTTAAAACGCAGGAAAGTACAATCTGCAACAGACCGACCAAAAAAATCATAATAAAAATTGGTACGATTGGAACATGATAGATATTCATTCCAAATATTCCATTATGTTTTGCATAGGAAAAAAGTGCATAGCCGAGCGGCAGACCAATGATCAAAGCTACGCATATGGTGCCAACCGTAAAAATCAGTCCCTGTAACTGCAGGCATAAATTTAATTGTTTATTTGTCATGCCCACAGCCTGTAATACACCATATTCCTGCTTTTTTGTCGTAATATTCATGATCATGGTATTCGCCATATTCATAAACCCGATGAGTCCTACAATAGCCATAAACAGATAACAGCCAAGCTTCATCATGCTGCTTGCAAATTCAGCAGATTGTAACTGCGCATGATAAGTATCCATTTTTATATGCGAAGTATTAGAAATCAAAGTATTCAGACTTTGTTCTACAGATGCCACATCTTTTTTATCACAGTCCACCCACAGATAGCCATAGGCTGTTCCTCTCGGATTCATGGAACGGTATACACCTTCCGGAATGACAAGATAAGTGTCCGCACTTACAAAAGATCCTGCAATCTTTCCCTGATAGGTATAGGTTCCACTTCCATTCTCAAAGTCAAATGCAATGGATTCACCCGGAGCATATCCATCTTGTTCCATCCACGCCAACCAACCAAAGAAAATATCACCATTCTTTACCGCCTGATCATAGTCCATAGAGCCAATATCCCCGTCCTGGCGCATAAAATCAAAATCATTTTTACTCACGATATCAGCCGGAAATCTTGTTCCGTTCAGATTTACAGAGACAATCTCTCTCGTCATGACATCTGTCACTCCTGGAATGCTTTTGATTTCTTCAATCAGCGAATCATTCAATGGATTATCCGTCAGAATCGTATCCAGATTATTCTCCGGATATCTTTCATCATACTCTGCAGAATAGTCAAGCTGCAGTTCAAATTGTCCATGATTAACGGAAAGACGTGCTTCATGCTCCGTGTCAATATTTCCCACATAATTAGAGATAATCACAAACAATGCGCAGGAAAGCCCCAGTGTGAGGATGGTACCAATGGTTCTTTTTGGATTACCCGTTATATTTGCCATTGCCATAGAAAACACGGTAACATTTTTTCTGCCATTTCGTTTTCCTTTTTTTTGTGTTTCTGCATTTTCTAAATACCGTGTTGCTTCGATAGGTGAAATCCGTGAAACAATTTTCATTGGTTTACGCAGTGCCAAAGCAACGGTAAGAAATGATACGAAAATACAGAGAAGCATAACAGGCAGGGAAAACAGAGGCACCTGCTGATTTTGAACTTCCATAGAGCCAGTTTGGGTTGATACAAGGTTTCCCTGTTCTACCAGCCAGTTAAAACCGCATTTTGCAATCAGAAAACCAAGAAGCAACCCAACCGGTATGGAAGAAATTGTCAAAAACATACCCTCTCTGAAGATCAGTTGTTTCATCTGCTTTTTTGTCGCTCCCAGAGCCTTGATTTTTCCATACTCCTGTATCTTGTTGACAATACCGACCTGAAAAATATTATAAATGACCACAACAGAGAAAAGTACAATTGCAAGAATCAGAATTCCACATACCGCAATCGTTTCATAACTCGGCTGCAAGACCCATTGCAAATAGAGATCATTGACTATAACGTTTTTTTCTTCGATCCCACAAGCTGCTGCAATCTGCTTTATAACCGAATCAATATTATTCATAGATACATTTGCAGAATCATTTAAAGTAAAATAAATATTATACTGTCTGTCATTCTCTGCGACGTGCTCATCATAAAACTCCTGTGACCCGAAAGCAACATAAGATGCCTCGATGGTATACTCATCCCGATCATATAGGATTCCGCTGACAACAAATTCTTCCGGCTTATATTCTGACTGCATCCCTGCGCGGTAATCCAGTGTAACCGTATCTCCGACCTTTACATCATCATATCCCATTGCACGAAAAAAAGCTCTTCCGGCGGCAATTTCCTGCATTTTTTCCGGATACTTTCCTTCCTTCAACTCATATTCTTTATTATAAGGAAGCATTTTTCTTGCAGCCTCATCCATACAGACAAACCCGCCATTTTCATTGCCTTTTATGATGCCTTCTGTACACATAATTCCTATTGCATCTATTTCTGCACGGCGGCTTACTTCCTTTAACTGCGAGGCATCTGCTGCGACAAACAGACCATAATTGCTTCCATATGAGCCTGCCGCCTGACTTTTCTGTAAACGGATCATTCCATTTCCCACAGTACTGATAATCACAAGCAGCATCGTGGTCAGACATATGGACATCATAATCAGTATACTTCTTGTCTTGTTCTTTTTGTCATTGCTATATGCAATCCTGCTTATTGTCTTCATCTGAAATCCACCACCTGTCCGTCCTCAATCACCAGAATACGGTCAGCGACCTGTGCAATTTCGTCATCATGGGTAATCATTACAATTGTCTGTCCATATTTTTTTGCTGTCATCTTAAGCAGGGCGATTACCTCATCACTGGTCTTAGAATCAAGATTTCCTGTCGGCTCATCTGCAAATATAATTTCCGGACGATTCACCAGTGCTCTTGCAATTGCTACTCTCTGCTGCTGTCCTCCGGATAACTGATTTGGCAGATTATAAATCCGGTTTTCAATCCCCAGAGTTGCAATAATATCATTTACATACGCTTCATCCACTTTTCTTCCATCCAGCCCCAGTGGCAGTACAATATTTTCCCAGACATTAACAGATGAAACCAGATTAAATGCCTGAAAAACAAATCCGATTTTTCTTCTGCGGAAAACAGCAAGGGCATCTTCCTTCATCCTGTATAAATCTTTCCCGGCTAAAGTAACACTGCCTTTTGTAGGGGTGTCAAGCCCTCCAAGCATATGAAGTAATGTACTTTTACCGGAACCTGACTTTCCGACAATTGCGACAAATTCTCCCTGCTCAATCTGAATGTCCACCTGATTGACCGCTTTGACCTGATTCTCACCTGCGCCATAAAACTTACAAAGCTGCTTGGTTTCTAATATCACACTCATGTGTTGCCTCCTTTTCAATTCTGTAAAGCGTACCTTTTCAGCACGCTTTCTTTGCCTGTTTATATATTTGGTCATTTTTCAACCTACATCCAAATTGTATCAGGACAATCTTTCATTTCACTTTCAAAAAACGAGCAGAAGTCTTACAGAATTGTAAGATTTCTGCTCACTTAAAATTTAACCAACATATGGTAATTGAATCACAAACGTGCTTCCTTTTTTCTTTTTGCCGGAGGTTACCGTAATCGTACCTGCGTGTTTTTCGATAATTTCTCTCGATAGAAAAAGTCCGATTCCTGTACCACTCTTTTCCATGACCTCCTTGGAACTTCCTCTGTAAAATCGTTGAAAAATTTTGTGATACTCATTCTGCGGAATACCAATTCCCTGATCCTCAATTTCCATTCTTACAAGATCGTTTCTTTTTTGTAACCGGATAAATATTTTTGAACCACACGGACTGTACTTGACCGCATTATCCAGAACGTTGATCACAGCTTCACCAAGCCACCTTTTATCCTGCATAATCGTGCATGTTTCCAGCTCTTTTTCATAGTCAAAAACGAATTCAATTTCTTTCTCATCCGCTTTAGGATAAGTGCGGTTCACAGCAGATATGACAGTATCCATAAGCGGAAGTTTTTTCTTATTAATCTGAATCAGTCCAGTTTCCATCTTGGATATTTCAAGAAGCGACTGCAATAATGTCTCCAGTCCATCCAGAGCACTCCGACAACGGATACGAAACTCCTCCTGTTCTGTGGCACTTAAGTCATTCTGCATCAGCACACTAAAACATGTATCCAAAGCTGCAACCGGTGTCTTTAACTGGTGAGAAATATCAGAAACCATTTCTTTCGTGTTCTCCTTTTCTGCCCTTGCTTCTTCCTTTATCAACTGAATATGATGTCCGATTGCTTCAAGCTGGTCATTCAATTTTTCCAGTTCTGCATGATTTTCCGTTTTCAGTAAATCATCAAATTTATTTTCACGGAATCTGATCAGAATTTCTTCCAACTGGTCTAAAATTTTCTGATGACACGCATCTTCTTTTTTCTTCCAATAAAGTAAAAAAGTCAAAAGAAGCACGCATATCACAGTGCTTACAGCACCGGTCACCATAACCTGATGCCGGAATTGCGAATAAAATGCATTCCCTTTATTTCCCCAGTATCCATATTGCTCCAATAATCGCCTTCCCTGTTCGTTGGTTTCAATATCCTTATCCTTAAGCAATTCCGAAACAGCATCCAGCCCGGAAAATTCTTCCTTTGCAGCAATCTCTGTCATAAGATTCATTTTATATTTATAATCTTCATAAAACACATACGTGGTAAAGCAATTTAATATTGCAAACAATAATATGACAGGTAATACCAAGGAGAGCACTACTGTAATCTTCTTGCGATATCTCTTTGTCACTGCCTTACCTCCTGATTCCATATATACCCAAGACCTCTGATATTCTTTATATAGACCGGTGCAGCCGGATTGTCTTCGATTTTCTCACGGAGTCTTCTGATATTGACAGCGATTGTATTTTCATCCACAAAATCCCCTTCCAGATCAAACACATTTTCCAATATTTGTGTTTTTGAAAGAATCTGTTTCGGATTCTGAAGAAAAAAAGTCAGCATTTTCAACTCCGTTTTTGTCAGACTGATTTCACGACTCTTTATCAGGACTTTCATTTCTCCTGCGATAAATACGATATCTCCCGAAATCATCTTTCCGGCTTCCGTTTTCTCCTGTCTGCGGCGGAAATGTGCTTCTATTTTCAAAAGAAGTACCGAAAGACTAAACGGCTTTGTAATATAATCATCTGCCCCTGCTTCATATCCCATGACCTGATCCATCTCCTGATCTAGTGCTGTAAGACAAATAATGTATGTATTATAATTGCATCTCATCCACCTTACAAATTCCAGTCCATTCCCATCCGGAAGATTCACATCACAAATGGTAACATCCACATTATTATCACTTGCAATTCTTTTCGCTTTTTTCACTGATTCTGCTGAAAAAACCTCATATCCGGATTTTTTCAGTGAGAATGTAATTCCACGATTTAAATTTTCATCATCTTCAACCACGAGTATACCTGGCATAGCATGTGCACCTCTCTTTATTAACTATTTTTCCTCTTCGTTACATATTTGTTCTGCCTCAATATCCTCGGTAATGACTTTCCCTGTAATATCCCTATAGGCTTCTTTTATTCCATTTTTGAACGCCCACTTAATTATAAAATATAGTTCTCCGCAGACCCTTGAAAACATTGGATTTATCGCAGGTGAGCTTTTCCTTATTGTTTCCCTTGTGTTATATCGTCCCATCGGTGTTTCGAACTCTGATGCGGTTTTGGAATCTCGATTTATCTTTTACCGATACTTTTATGGCTGATAAATATTCTAAATTCGGTCCTGCACCAAGAACTCCTTCCTCTATGCAGCGTTCTTATCTGCTTTCCATTGACTTTAAAGTTACCTCGATAACAGAATGGGCTGCCCAGCTTAAAATCAATCCCCTTTATGCCATCCTCAGTGGGTTTGAACCTGGTAATACTCCCGGGGTTGGCACTTTTTATGATTTTATAAACCGCTTGTGGAACTCTGATGATGACCATATGTCACCACATATCCATCCTCTTAAAACCAAGGTTAAGAAGCCTAAAACAAAAGGCACGAAAGCTGATTCTGTATCCACAGGACTTATTCATCCGGATTCTTTGGCTCTAGCCGGTGATGGAACTCCTGTTGTAACTTCACACAGAGAACGGAAAAAGCGTATCTGTAAATGCAAAGACAATGGCATTACTGACTGCAAATGTGACCGCTACTTTTCCCAGCCTGATTGTGATATCGGCTGGGATTCTTCCCGTGACTGTTATTATCATGGCTATGATCTGTACATGCTTGTTGATTCTCAAAGTGACTTACCGGTATTTCCTCATTTTTGCTGTGCTTCCAAACATGATTCACATGGATTCCTGCACGCTTTTTTCAGGATGAAATTCAAATGTCCTAAAATCAGTCATAAAAATGGCTGTATCTCCTGTACCTGCGAAACTCCCTGTTCTGATGCAAAATACGGACGCACGGTTCATTTGGTCATGAAAGATACTCCAAGATTATTCAACAATCCGCCAAGGAGCAGTAAGGAATGGAAGCTGGAATACAATGCAAGAACTTCTGCTGAGCGTTCTAACAAACGCGAGAAATTAGACTTTAAATTAGAAGACGGCAGACACCGCTCAACTAAGATGTGGTACTGCCGCCTCTATCACATCCTGATGTTACAGCATCTGGATGCATGGGATTTGCCGTTTGAATCCACCCTGAGAAAGTTAATTTTGAACGTAGCATAATCCTACAGATATCATACCTCATTTTTTGGCATAGCAACAGTCCTATGTCTATTTTTTGTACCCATTTTTTCTATTCCGAATAATATTTGCTTGTCAAAGTTCAATGCCAGAATTTCGCTGGCATGATCAATCAGAATTCCGAGAGATCATATAATTCTAATCTGACCAGAATTTAGGTTTACACTGTCTTCTCGTATGTTAGATATTTCATACTCTCTGGCGCCTGTAGCAAAAAGGACTTCCACAACTGCTATATCCCTCAATTTGTATTTATAACCTGTTAAACCATTCTCCTTTAGGCAATCATACATGTAATTTAATAACATCTCTATTTCTTCTCGCGGTATTACCCTCGGAAGAGTCAAGGTTTCTTTAAATTTAACTTTAATCTTCCTAAAAGGATTGCGCGATATAATCTCTTCTTCCTCCAAATAATTATAAAAGGCCTTTAAAGATGCGATTTTCCTCTTTACCGTCTTCTGCTTATATTTTTTATGTAATTCAGTAATATACTCTTCTATCTTTTCTCTATCCGGCTCATCACAACAAATAAATGCAAAGTACTGACGTAAATCAATCCGATATGCTTTGAGCGTTTTCTTATCAAGTTCTTTTCTGTATTCACAATATTCCAAATATGGCACCAATTTATCCTGTATCCTCATTTCATAAAACCTCCATTGTCTTTATTATATAAACAACATACTATCGTTTTCAGTACTATTTTCAATAGAAAGTTCTTCCAAAATAAGAAAAGTCAAGGTGTGATACTTTCTAACAGAAATCTGCTAATTTTCTATACTATATCAAATGCAGAAAACCCTGCGAGAACATTTCTGATCCTACGCGGGGTTTTTCACTCATTATAAAATTTCTACTTTTCTTCTGCTACCAATCGTGCATATTTTTACGGATAAATATTCAGCAGTTCTTCCGGAGAAAACAATGTAATCCCAAAGGAAAGAAAATCCTTTTTATTCCTCGTCACAATCGCATCACACTGATTAGCCTTCGCACAGGTTGCAAGCAGGCAGTCTTCAAAATCAGATGCTCTCTGCAAATAAGCATTCAACACATCTTCGTTCGTCACTGTTAGCACTTTTGCTATGTCCAAAACGGAGCCAAGCGCCTTATAAGCCAGATCAACGCTGTGCAACTGGCGACGAATCAGATAAAAAATATCTGTTGCACTGGATGCGGAAAGAAATCCTTGAACCCTTTTATTCTCGCACAGATCCAGAACAGCCTTTGAATCCTTAAAAAAGGGTTCCCTCTCTGCCAGTACATCCAGAAAAATATTAGTATCAATCATCAACCGCATATTTAGCAAGCCTCTCTTCTCTCAGCATCTTTGCATCATAGTCATCTGCCAGTTTCCCGGCAAGCATTCCGCTGATAGATTCCACTGCGGAAACATTCGGATTTACCATTTTTGCAACTGTTTTTCCGTTCCGGGTAATAAAAATATCCTCAGAACGCAACATATCAAGATATTTACCAAAATTGGTTTTAAATTCCGTAGCCGTTACGATCATCTGAAAACCTCCCTTGCCTTTTGATATTTATATTATACTCGATTCTTGCAGTTTTATCAATTCATATCGCTCGGTTTTTCGCATATTTTTGTATAAATCGTGCGATTATACTTAAAACATTCTTCTGTCCCTATAACCGCAAAAGATTCCTGCCAGATATATTCACTGCCTTATCGTGTAGATATCATCTACTAGAAATTCTACTCTTTTTTATCTGTATTAATCTTATTATGGGAGCCTTTCGTTAATCTGTGAATTGCACGGAATACAATATCTCCATTTTTTCCCAAAATATCACTTTTTATTGGAATCGTAACAGGATTGCAACCATTCACTCTGATATCCATTTCGGTAAAAGATACAGGTTTCTGTCAGGATTTCACCACTCTGTATAACCGGCCTTCCTACCATACATGATAACAACCGCTTGACAGATTCAGGTTCTCCAGCCATGCCTGCTGCTTTATTTCCGGTGTAATCGGATATGAGATTTCTCTCTCCAGATCATCCTCATGTGAATTTTTAAATAAATAATTTGTTGTCACATCAAAATAAACCTCTACTTTTTTGAACAGGTCCACTCTTTCATTGCTATAACATACAAGCAGAGGTATTAATTCGTAGAAGGTTTCCCTTCTATGAATCAATACCCCTGCAATGCTTCCTCATTCCAAGCAAAGAGCTAGCAACCATATTTTTAATACGAAATGTTGGTGCTTTAATCATTCATCAGATAACGACATTTCTTTTTGTACCATATATAACCGATAGTATAATCCATGATGCCTAAGAAGTTCTTCATGTATGCCTATATCCTCAATTTCATACATCACATATTTCCATTAACTACTTACGGATTGCGCACCTCCGTTTTTGCATCCAATATCCATATACAACGCAAGGGATATTCAGACAATTTTCAGAGCTGCCACCTCAATACCCGAATTCTGCATGAGTGTGTAATCAAAATTTTTCCTCAAAATTTTTGTATTCCATATTTGGAAAAGTTTTTGTACACAAGTGGCAGCAATATAATAGCCAGAATGCCATAAATAGACATGACAAACGGTATTTGTCGAACAACAATAGGTCCTATTTGAAAAATGATCGGTACTTTTGCATACTCTATAATATTCATAAATACGCTTGGCATGATATTAAAAAATGTTTCAAAAACCGGTACAGCACGCCCTATAAACGGCATCATACAATATAAAAAGAAAGGAATACAAATTGCCAAATTTGCCGAATGCATTTTTACAGTTACCAGCATTGTTATCGCCGCTGAAAACAAACTAGCAATATATCCACACAGTAATATTAAAAAGTAATACTCACCATATGTCATACTATAAATGCTATACGGCTGATCTATCTGATAAGGTGTCAAGAACCCACTTGTACCCATAACCCCAAAGGAAACAATTGACAGTATTCCCATTCCAGTCCAATAAACAACTGTTGTCATAACAATACCTGTCAAAAGTTTATTCCTAGTTGCTTTAGATCTCCCGTATTTTGTAGAAAAAAACACAGCTTCGGATTTGGTACGAAATTCATCGGCAAATATGCCCGCAGCCAAAAAACCAATTACAACTGCAAGTATGATTCCATATGTCTGAGCATACATAGCCATTGTATCCCAAGAATCTTTTGCCGCATAATCAAGCGGCATTTCTATCTCTTCGTACTTTCTTTTCAAGAACTCTTGCTGCTTTGAGCTTTTTCCGTAAGACTGAACCATTTTTTGGATATTTTCCTCATACGTTGAATAAAAGTTCTCTAACTCCTCATCAGACAGACGATATAACACATTTTGATCATAACCAGAATCTGGTGTAATAACATAAATTATAAAAGATAAAATATCATCATACGACTGCGCCGTTTTCCCATACTCCGCATCCGGTATATCTTCGGGATAAATTTGTTCTAGGGTTTTCCGGTTCTCTACGACCTCTTTGATTTTTTCTACCGTCAATTTACCTTTCCACTTATTTCTATCAGCAGCAAGCCTACGTCCCGCTGTAATACCGGTATAAAGTTTTCCTTCTGCATCCCGATAACGCATACTACCGACAGCCAGGCAACTAATAATACTAGCAAGAAAAACCATAACGATAAGGATAATTTTATTGATTTTCTTGTGAAAAAACTTTTTTAATTCATATTTCATCATCATAATCTTCACCTGCTTTCTCTCCAAAATATAAAAGAAATGCATCTTCAAGGGTAGCATCCTGCCTTATTGCATTTCTTACAGGTGCTGTTTTAGAAATAATACGCAATTCTGCTCCCTCCGGAATAGTTTTTATATTCCCTACCAGATAATTCTGTAAATACCAATTAACTTCATTCTTTGGAACTACGCACTGGAAAACAGATTCATCCATAGATCGGACCAAATCTTCCGTACTCCCCGTATAAAAGAATTTCCCGCCTTTCATTAAAATGATTTCATTTGCTATAAACTCCACATCTGAAACAATATGTGTTGAAAGTAATACCAGACGGTTTTCTGATAATTCACTTATTAAATTTCGGAAGCGCACTCTTTCGTTTGGATCAAGCCCTGCCGTTGGCTCATCAAGCACTAATATTTTGGGATTATTCAGCATAGCCTGTGCAATTCCCACACGTCTTATCATTCCACCAGATAAAGTCCTCATTCTTCGTTTCTTATATTTAGACAATGCAACTTGCCGTAATAGCTGATCGATTCTCTGTTTTGCGACACTTTGGCGTATCCCTTTAATAGACGCAATATACATCAAATAATCATAAATACTCATATCCGGATAATATCCAAATTCCTGCGGAAGATAACCTAATATTCCTCGGTATGTCTCTCCTAATTCAAAAATATCCTTTCCATTCCATCTAATTTTTCCTTCTGTTGGCCTAATGATAGTACATAACATTCTCATCAGGGTTGTTTTTCCCGCCCCATTGACTCCTAAAAGACCATATACCCCTTTCTTCATAGTATAATTTACGCAATCTACTGCACGAAAAGACGAAAACTCTTTTGACACTTTATCAAATTCTAATCCCATTCGTTCGATCCTCCCAAACCAATTCATAATCTTGCTGCGATTTTCGTACACAAAAGACCAGATATCCAAAGGATATCAGAATCAGAACCAACCAAAGCGGTTCTACAATTGCATAATAGATAACATCATTCGCAACAATCATAGACCATACAATAACAAATGCCATACTTAAACATACTGAAACATATTCCATATCAAACCCTTTTTTACATAACAAGTGGAAGCAAACTCCACTTGAAATATTAAAGGGTATCAGAAAATTGATAGCAATACTGCTTAATGGAATTTGTATGGTAGCAAATACAAGTATAAAAAATACAGTAACCATCATCATATCCACAATCGCAAACAACAATAATCTTGCTGCGCATATCTGTCTTAAAGAATAGTAGGACGCCTTCTCTATTTCAAAGGCTGAAAATCTTCGGTTTTTCCAAATTTCTGGAATAATAAGAATAGAAAATAGTACTGAAAAAGCTCCCATAATCCTCCCTATGCTTTTCATACTTTCCAAATCATTTAATAAAATCCATAATATAAACAATGTTCCGCCTTGTAAAACCCACCACTTTTTCTTTATGAATTTACATTGTTCATATAAGAATTCAAAATAAGAAGAACATATACGTTGCTGGCATATATTTATTTTTTTACATTGACTAACTACATTCTGAACCGCTGGCTCTCTAACATAATGATCTTGTATAAGCTTTTTATAGTTTTTTATTTTTTTCTTATATAATTTCATTTTCACTACTCTCCCAGATATTCTGCCAATAATTTTTTTGCCTTACTTACTCGATACTTTACAAGCGATAGTTTTATATCTAATATTTGAGCAATCTCTTTCTGCTTTAGTCCTTGAAAGAAAAAAAGTATTGCTGTATCTTTAATTTCGTCCGGAAGATATTGTACAGCTTTTTCTATATCCAACCGGATTTCAACTCCCTTCATACTTTCTTCTATTATTTCTGGAAATTGTTCAACCAGAATTTCTTTCTTCTTAATGTAAAAGTTTTTTATTATATTTCCTGCAATTCGGTACAGATAATTTTTAGTTTTTCCATATTCTTTATATGTTTCTAAAGATGCAAAAAAATGTAAAAATGTTTCCTGGGTTAAATCTTCTGCATAATTTCTATCATGGGTGTGCAAAAGGCAATACTGATATATGGATGAATAATATTTTTTTATCAACTGTTCACTGGCATCACTTTTTCCATTTTTTATTTTCTGTAATAATAAGAAATCCGGTTCCGTCCCCGGTTTCATCCATCCCTTCCTCCCTTCATATGTGTTTCTATATAGTATAACAATCAACGGCAATAAAAAGTTAGTCTGGAATCATATTTTTTATTACCATTTAATTACTCCATATACTCTTCCAAACACATCCCCGTTTCTTTCATTTCGTTTGCAGCATCTTTTCCAACATAACGATAATGCCATGGTTCATTATTAATTCCAGTAATTTCTACTTTATCAGAAGGATATCTTTTGATAAATCCATACCTATATGCATTTTCATCAAGCCATTTATAAACTGATTCAGATGAACATTTCGTAGTGTCCGCATTAATATCAATACTTAATCCTAATTGATGCTCACTCGTACCTGGTTTTGCAACATATTTCTCTGCAAGGTTTCTTGCTTCCTTTTTCGAATATCCCTCCTCCATATAAGACATAATTTTTTCATCCATAATTTCCTGTTGTTCTTCTTGTGTCCGATATCCTTCTCTTACAAATAATGCCAAGCCATTAGCTCTTGCTGCGTTAAACATATCCTGCAAATCTGGATATATTCTTGAATCTACTTTTTCTCCATTCGATAATTCTGTAAGTTCTATATCATAATTATCTGGAATACGATAATTCTTATTAACGAGAATTAGATTCCAACCTTGAGAAGTATCTGCTTCGCTTGTACTGAAAAATTTCCACTTAGCATTTCCACTTAGCAACCAGATCTTACCTTGTTTTATAACGTTAATGCTACTTCCCAATGCTATAGATACCAACATAAGAAATAAGCTCAAAAATACAATTCTTTTTAAAGGACTTTTCCGATGTCTTTTCATTTGATTTTCCTCGTCTCAAATTTATCTTCTATTTTATATAACAAATGAAGTTCCCAAAAAGTTAGCAATCTCTAGTATTTTATCAAATTTAATTTTTACAAACTAAATCTTGATATCATTTTTCGTATTATTGATTCTCATTTCATATGTTCAAAATCCTTTTTCTACTATATAGCTTTCATTTATTGGTCTACAGCGCATGATTCTCTGCTATGCTGAATTTTAATCCCATGAATCTTTTAAATTGCTTTTGGATACCGAACCGGCTTTTCGGAGCATTGGTTTTTCATGACTCTTCTCCACAACGTATTTAAATCTAATAATAAGGAACCCACCCCCAAAAAGAAGTCAGGTTCCTGTCCAACACTACTCAGTATATTTTCCTGTAAATATTCGCTAATTTAAAATCCATTCATTTACCTTTTCAACAATTTCCTGCCGCCTCTCAAAATGCAGATAATGCCCTCCATCCAGGCGTATTACTTCACTCCTCCCCGTCTCTGTTATAACCTCTTTATGTAATGGTTCCCACAAATCCATAATTTCACAGTTTGAACTGGATATAAACTGTAATACCGGCAAATCTTCCGGAAATTTCATATCTCTTACAGTTTCCAAGGTTTCCTCCATATGCTTCAACTCGTTCATAACATCTTTATTATACATGTAGTCCATGCTTAAAATCCGATACACTTCCAATTGTTTTTCAGAATATCCATAGGACAGATCCGCATAGATTGCTTTTTCTGAATGAGCAACAGATTGTAAACGAGTAATACCAGTTATATTTTTCACTTTTTGCAAATAGGCAGACAATTTATTCAGTGCTATCATATTAATAGGAAACGGCTCCTCATCCGATTGCTTTGGCACAGACGGGTCAATTCCGATAAATCCCTGTACCTCCTGCGGATATACATTAGCCCAGTACAAAGAATATAGGCCGGAAAGAGAATGCGCCATTAAATAATATTGATTGTAGTCAAGTTCTTTTACGCATTCATGCAGTTCTTCTACTATTGTATCAATGTTTCTCTCTGTGCCAGCCACATCAGATAACCCATAACCAAACGGCTCTATTGTAATAACTATATATTTTTTTGATAATTGTTCTGCCAATGGTAAAAACTCTAATACAGGTGAAGGGCTGCCCCATCCGGTAACAAGATAATCGTTGTTTCATTTTCTTCTCCATTTATATCCACAACCATATTCTTGCCCGCCACTTCTACGGATTGTCCATACGCATCTTTAACTTTACCTGCTTCATTTCTCTTGCAGGCATAATTCCATACCACTATTACTGCCAAAATAAGAATAAGCACCAGCAATATCCATTTTATGACTTTGAAAATAATTTTTCTCATAAATGCCTCTATTATAAGTAAAATATAATTATATTAAAAGCTGATCGTACCGCCAGTAATCTGAAGAGTACCAGACGACTGATTCGTTACATAGAATCTGTAATACCCCGTAAACGGAATCGTAAACGAGGTACTATGAGAGCTGCCGATCCCACTATAGGTTCTGGTTTTTATACCGCTATTATTGATATATCCCATCTGCACGGAGCCGGAAGTGCTTAACTTAACAGTAAAATTAACAGTTGTTCTGCCCAAGACGTAAAACATACCCCCCGCTACTATCCAAAAATAATATTGTTTTTCCACTTCCTGTACTCGTCTGCGGTACCCCCATTCTACTGCCTTGTTCTCCATTTTCCTCTACCCATACAGTTTCTAATATTGGTATCATATGCGAATTTTCTTCAGACGCTTCCACTCTGTTTGGCATCGCCATACAGAGTATCATTGCTACACCAACAAGTATTCTCCAATTTTTCTTTCCTTCCATATTCTCTTATTCCTCCTGTGTCTTCTTTATATTTATAGAACCATTCGTTATGATAATACGGTCACTGGATGCATTTCTCAAACAGATATAGTAATTTCCTTCTTCTAACAAAAGCTGTATATTGTTACTTATACTGTCTGTTACTTGGCACCACTTCACTCTGCCTTCATAGACATATCCCACTTCCAGGGTGCCGGCCATCTCCACTCCCTTCTTGTCAACTCTTTTCTGTTGGAAATTCAGTTGTAATGAAGTATCAGAGTCTACATACCATCCGCCATTATCAACACCGACAAAAATCAGCATTGCGCCGTTATCAACATAACACTCCGGTATCTTATTCTCTTCATCAACAGATACCTCTGCAATATACTTTGCAATAGGAGTGCCATTTTCATAGAGATTTTCCGATAAAATCAAATCCGTATGTAAATCAAACTTTGCTTTATAATCAGATGGTTCTATAGATAGCTATATACCAGATTGTGTGCGATGTTAATGCTGCCATGATTTGAGCAAGTAACATTCCGCCACTGATGCACGCTGTCACAATTTTCAATACATACACATATAAGCTGTAATATGGCTGTCCAATCAAACAATCCTGTGTTTCACCTTTATATTTCGAAGCAAGCTCATCCGGGGTTCCCAGTTCCGTTAGAACAACTTTGATATCACGCTCAGTTGGAATAACATCCTCACATCGTTCCTCCAACATATCTTGTATGATCGTCTCTAATTCCGCCGCCACGTCTTTTTTCATGGCAGATTTCATATGTTTCGTAACTGCATAAATGTATCTGTCGATCAAATCATTTTTTACCATCTATTCTTCCTCCATTAAAACATTGATTGACTGAGAAAACTTTTTCCAGTGCTCTTTAATCTTTTTATAAACCAGCTTCCCATCTTCTGTGATGATATAATACTTTCTTGGCTTCGTTGCCTCAGTTTCCCATTCACTTTTTAGCAGACCTTGACTCTCTAGTCTTCTCAGTAGAGGATATAATGTATTGCCTTCTATCGAAATACCTTTCCTTTCTAATTCCTTTACCAACGAATATCCATACATTGGTTTATTTAATTGTGCTAACACTACCATGATGAGTGTGCCTCTTCTAAATTCTAAAATTAATCCTGAAACAATTTCATCACAATTCATCCAATGTCCTCCCTTCCGTATTCTTTATTTAAATCCACTGTGTTTATTGCACTATATTGTGTTCCGCACACTATATGCTTTACAAAGTATACTGTGTATCGCACATTATGTCAATAAGTTTATCCTTTGCATTTTAAGGTATGGTTGCATGGGCAAAAGAAAATGTAGCTTCTTCCGGATTATCTGACAAGTCAATCGACTCCTTGTTATAATACCCATCAATACGCATATACTATCTATATCTCTATACTCATTGAATAAGACAACTTGTTTATAATATTGTCTTGTGCACAAGACAATATTGATATATAATTATCTCATATAGAAAGAGGTGACATATATTATGAATCGAGATACTTTAAAACAAATCATGATTGATCAAAAAGATATTTATCTCAACAATCCATTAATAACAAGACAATATTTTCTAGAAGCCAATGTCAACTATTGCTTTGTTGGTATCAGAAGAACCGGAAAGTCATATATGATGTATCAACAAATAAAACAATTAGAAGCCGATGGAATTCCCCTATCCCAAATTATTTATGTAAATTTTGAAGATGAGCGTCTTTTGGAAATGACTGCTGAAGATTTAAATCTCATTTTAGAAATTGGATTAGAAATATCCGAAACTGATATCAAGCCATATTTATTTTTAGACGAGATTCAAAATATTAACGGATGGGAGAAGTTCGTTCGCAGAATTGCAGATATGAAGTATCGAATCAATATTACCGGCAGTAATAGTAAAATGCTAAGCAGCGAAATAGCTTCCACTTTAGGCGGGCGTTTTGTTATTATGAATATTTATCCATATTCTTTCTCTGAATATCTTATTGCAAATAATATGACAAAGAATTACCTGGATGTTATTAGCACCAAAGACAGGGCAGATGTCCAAAATCAATATAACAAATATGTAACCTATGGAGCATTTCCAGAATTAGTTGAGATAAGAAATAAACGAGCTTTTTTAAACAGCATCTATCAAACTGTGTATCTCGGTGATATTATAACCAGAAATAAAATCACCAATGATTTTGCAATAAGGCTAATCCTAAAGAAAATTGCAGAATCTGTCACAAAACCTTTATCGTATAACCGACTGACTAATATATTAAAAAGTAGTGGAATGTCTATCGGTAAACAAACCGTAATAAACTATGTCAGCTATATGACAGACTCCTACCTGCTCTTTACTCTGCAAAACTATGCCGCCAAACTTGTAGAAAAAGAGACTTCTCCTAAGTATTACTTTATGGATACCGGACTTCTAGGACTTATGCTGCTAGACTGCAAATCTGCTCAGCTGGAAAATCTTGTTGCAATCGAACTGATACGACGTTATGGTACCGAAAATGTCTATTTCTTTGAGAATAATGTAGAAATTGACTTTTATATACCATTAGACAATCTTGCTATTCAGGTCAGTATGCAGGTTCTGGATAACATAGATACAAGAGAACGTGAAACCAGAGCCTTTGTGAAGCTAAATAATTTTATCCCCAACGCCAAATGTATTCTCATTACTAATAGCGAAGAGGCGGTGATTGATTGCGATGGGATCAATATTGAGGTAATTCCCATTTGGAAATGGTTGTTGGATAACTAATCGAGTAGGAGGCGGTGATTAACCGCCGTCCTCTCACAGCACCGTACGTACCGTTCGGTATACGGTGCTTTCAATAGTTGACGTGCACGGACTGGTAAGCTGTGGCTAAACATCTTCATTTTAACCTTACTCCTTTACAATACTGTTTTATTTCTCAGACAGCATCCTCTCCAGCTTTTTCTTTCCGGTCTCATAGTCTGTAAACACTATTCCCTCCATGCCAAGCTTTCTGCCACCCTCGATATTCTCCAGTCTGTCATCTATGAACACACATTCTTCCGGATTCAGATTATATTTATCAAACAGACACTGATAGATACCGGCATCAGGCTTTATCATCCCAACCATAGCTGAAATGACTTTGCCGTCAACAAGTGACACAAAACTAAGTTCACTGTGTGTATGAAGCTCGAAATATTCCTTTGGATAATTCGATAACAAATACACTTTATAGCCTCTGCTCTTTAACTCCTTAATCCAGTCTGCTGCATAGTCGAATGCCTTTACAACAAAAGCCTTTCCCTCTTTGAAAAATCTCCTGATATCCGCCTCATACTGTGGAGCCACCTTAACCATCTCATTAATTATCTCGTTCTCAGGAATTACACCACGGTCCAGCTCAACCCAGACAGGGTTTTCATATGTTGCATGGGCTAAAGCTGCTATTTTATTTTCTTCAATGCCAATCTCACGCATTGCCTCATCCGGCTGGAACCTGACAAGCACGTTTCCTATATCAAATATTATGTTTTTAATCATTTATTTTTTCTCCTACAACCCTGCACCTCTTCCTGCAAAAAGCAATACCATATGCTAAAATATCGCACCTGCCCTCATCGCGCAGAGCCTCATCATACCTCTTCTCCTTAATCTGTGCCATAGCAGCCTCACACGCTGCATCAAGGCTTATCATCTCTTTTGCATATTTCACTTCAATAACGATACCTGCATCCGGGTCCTCCGGCTTGATTAAAATATCACTGAAACCGTCTCCCGACTCACGATTTGACTTAATAAGCCAGCCCGGATTGCTTCCGCGAAGCAGACCGAGGAGCAGACTGTGATAGAAGTTCTCCTTCATATCACTGGAGAACAAACACTTCACGCACCTCTTTATTTGGAATCACCAGCTTGTAGGCATAGCTCTCGCTGTCAGGCAGTCTGACCTCATCATCAGTAAAACCAAACTGTTCATCATGCGCGATATCTACAATGGAATTGATTTCAAAATTGTTGAGACCTGTAAAAATACTTATATAATAATTGAGATAAAATCTGCAGACTCGATACAAGCACTTTTTCATCCATTGCATTCGTTCCATCCTTCAATGCAATAATCGCCTTGTAGCGCTTTTTTTCATTTTCTGACAAATATTCACTATCTTCTAAAAAGCCGAATCTTTCTGCCTCTATTCCAATGAGCTCAGTAATACGATATCTAGCATCCTCATATTTCAATCCCTCCACGCTCTTTAATGACAGAAATATAACAGGATATTTTCCCATATGTTCTTCGCAAAGTGCCTTATTTTGCGCAATATATAAGCCATCAAACAATGACTCATCCGCACCGGTTTCAAAAAAGGCTTTAAGCATACGCATGTTCAGAGTTTTACCGAAACGACGTGGCCTCGTAAAAAGAGTGACCTCTCCACCGGTTTCAACCAATTGCTCTATGAGCTTTGTCTTGTCAATATAATAAAATCTGTTCCTTCTGATTTTTTCAAAACTATCAATTCCTACCGGCAGTTTTAAAGTGCATGCCATATGAACCTCCACAAAACGTATCAATCCGCTATACTTAGCTATAGTATAGCGGATTGATGGGCAAATTACAATTATTATTACCGTTGCAGCTTTTCCGTATTAATACCAAACTTGCTTGAAATCGTCGGAGAGACAGGGATTGACAATAAATCTTCCTGATTGCCAGCAAGGGAGGAATATATAATCTGTTTTCGTCCTTTCCGTTTTATTCCAGATAGGCGGTTGTGTTGATAAATTATTATATCTCCTAAAATTATCCTTTAAAACGGGAAACACAGGCTGTGCCCACCGTTATTTTTCTTGCAATCTTTACCAAATAGGGTATAATAATCTGAATAGTTGCATCTTTTATTAAGGGGGTTTTACAATGTTAAGCATTTTTATGAAAAAACTGACCGTCAACGAGGCCAAAAATAAAGTAACCACATCCGATAACGCAGTCCTCATTGACTGCCGTCCCAAAGAAGATTATGCGCACGGACATGTAGCCGGTGCCATCAATTTTCCAATCGAAAAAATCACGGAAGAACGTGTCTGCCGCCGGCTTCCGGACAAAACAACCGGACTGTATATTATCGGAAGTTATTACCACAAACCAAACGTTGCCATGAAGAAATTTAAAAAACTCGGCTACAAAAATCTTCACTTCAGCGGATTTATGGAAGAACATCACGGCATGCTGACACGTTAAGATAAACAGGAGATATAAAACACGTTAAGATAAACAGGAGACATAAAATGATAAAAACAAATGGATTTCGTGTTCTGGCGATGGTAATGACAACGCTATGGATGGTTACAATAATCCCGGTTACCGTTGTGCAGGCAGCAGACTTTCGTGGACAGGGATTTGATTTATCAAGCTATAATGGAACCGTAAACTGGGAACAGGTTGCAGAAGCAGACATGGATTTTGTAATGATCCGTACCGGAGAGGGCCGGGCACCGGATGTTGATACCCAATTTGCGGCAAATTATGATGGTGCTGTTTCTGCCGGGCTGAAAGTCGGTGTGTATCATGTGTGCTGCGTGCGGACTCCGAAAGAAGCCGTGGAAGAAGCAGAGTATTGTCTGGAGATTCTTGATGGAAGGGATCTGGATTATCCGGTTGCCTATGACATGGAGCGCAAGGGCACCTTTGCAGGTGGCAGGGAAGATACGACTGCGATTGCAAAGGCCTTTTGTGACACGATCGCCGATGCCGGTTACGTGCCGATGATTTATTCTTCCGCTTCCTTCCTGAACGAAAACTTTGACTGGAAAAAGTTGAAAAACTGTAAAGTCTGGGTTGCATCTTACAGTGATACCAGACCAAAGCTGCCGGTATCTGCAGACTTATGGCAGTATACAAAGAAAGGTTCACTGGAAGGTGCCAACACCGACAAAGGATATTGTGATCTGGTCTATTCCTATATGGAAGCAACAAGTATTAAGTTCACGAAACCCACACTTACCATGAAAAAAAATACGACCGCGCAGGCAACGGTCAAAATAAAACCGAATGGCTGCACGGATCGCAAATCTTTTACGTCTTCCAACCCAAAGGTTGTTGCGGTCAATAAAAAGACCGGTAAGCTGACCGCCAAAAAAGCAGGTAAGGCCACGATTACGGTAACAACCGGAAGTGGCAGGAAAGCGAAAATGAAAGTTGTTGTGAAGTAAATATGCCTGATTGCCCGTGTATCAAATGTGCGGATCATCCGGATCTTCTTCCCCGGATTCTGCCGGCAGTGCTTCGTTCCCCACAGTCTCTTTTGGCAGTGCTTCGTCCACCACAGTATCTTTCCGCAGTGCTTCGTCCACTACAGCCTCTTCCGGCAGTGTCTCATCCCCTGCAGCGCATCCGGCAACGTCTCGTCGGATACCTCTTCATCCACAATATCCTCACTCTTTTGAAACCGCTCCAGAAACTGTTGTTTCCACGTTTCCCATTTCTGCAGTCTCTTCCCCCGTTTTTCTAAGCGCACTTCCTGTTTCTGTTGGATTTTCAACAGTTTTTCGGACTCTTTTTTCTGCAGACGGTCCTGTCGCAGCTCCTCTTTTGCCTGCTGCTTCTGATTCTTTTTCACCTGTTTCTTTGCCGACCGCTCGATGCTGCGAATCATGCTTTTGGCATCTCCCACCCTGCGGCGTGCACTGCGGTACGGATCGTATAAAAAGTAAGAAGCCGTTGTCAGTGCAAGCAGGAAAAGTCCGACAGCCAGACAATAGGGCAGTGCACGTTCGTAATAAGAATAGTGCAGTTCACAACCAATAAACAGGATCAGCATCCCCGGAAAAATCAACGCAGAAAACACATCACAGACAAACTGCCAGAACTTCGGGCACTGTTTTTTATGTACCAGAATGGCTGCCTGTACTCCGGTAAAAAACATAAGTACAAGGCATGTCTGGGAAGCGATGCCATGCAGATACCCGGCAAACACACACAACGCCAGCGAAAAGAAAACCATTGCCAGTGCATAGCCCCTGCGGTACGCATAGCCGTATTCCCGCATGCCCTCCCGTTTGTCTGCGCTCAGGTCATGCATTTCATACACGCGGTCGTCCACACGCGCTTTCATATCTTCCCGGTATCTCCGCCCCTCTTTTGCATGCGCCATATTCTGATCCATGTCTTCATCGAGTTCCTGCAGCATCTGCTGCTCCCGCAGGATCTGCTGCAAAAGCTGATCTTCCTGCGCCCGGCGTTTTTCCAGTTCCTCCCGGATCCATGCCGCTTTCTGTATCTGAAGACTGTTTTTCGTCAGCGATTCCTCTTCTATCTGCTGTTCTCTTTCGATCTGATCACTCATGGTATTGTCCACCTTTCTTTTTCCATCATAAATGGAATACATTTATTTGTAAAGTTTTGTTCCAGTATTTCATATATTACAGAACTTTTCTTCTCTTAATGTTATAAATATTCCATGTATTACAGAACTTTTCTTTTACATTTTGTTTTAATTTCCCTGTTTTTTGATATGCTAATGCATTAGAAAGATACTTTATAAAATACAAATTAGCAGGGAACTCTATGCATATAAATCTAAATGCCATGGGCACACGCATGAAAAGACGCAGAAAAGAATTAAAAATGAGTCAGGCAGAACTGGCAGAAAAAGTAAATGTTTCCAACAATCATATTTCTTCGATTGAAACCGGAAAACAGATTCCAAGCCTGACAACATTTGTAAAAATCTGTGAGCAGCTGGATACCACTCCCGATTTTCTTTTACTGGGAAGCCTGCACACGGACAATCTCCCGAAAAATATTTATGATTCTCTTGCCTTGTGCAACAAAAAAGACCTTCCATTGATTCAGGATATTGTAGAAAATTTTGTTTCCAAGCGGGAGTAATAATTAAGGACTTTGCATGATGCAAAGCCCTCTTGCCACAGAGTCTTATTATCTGGCATAATCTGCTCCTGTCAGATAATAATGCTCCCAATCATATTTTCCATCCTCCGCCAGATCTTTTGCCGTCTCTGCAATATGATCTGCCCAAAGGCTCTCCGATAAATAATATTTATAATTTTCATATCCTCCACCAACCGGATCATCCCAGGTACAATCAATATAATACCACTTTCCGTTAACCTTAACCTGATTCCATGCATGACCACCTCCATCTGCCGTACCGGACACAAACCTGCATTCAAGCCCGGCAGATATTGCCATCATATAAAAAGCAAACGCATAACTCTGGCAGACACCTTCTTTATGTAACAATACTCCACCAGCTCCATATGCCCAGTTTTCCGCGGTACTATAATCTCCATTATTGACATAATTGGCATGATAGATTAAATAATCATGAATGGCTTTTACTTTCCCTTCCTCACCCATTCCATCCTTCACTACCTGATCAACTGCTGCAAAGGCCGCATCAAATACAGCTTTTCCATCCTCTGTATATCCTCTTGCGTCTTTTTTTATCAGCGTATCCTTGACCGAATAACTGACACCAATTTTTTTGCTATATATCTCTTTTCCGGCAATAACAGTATATGTATGATCTCCCGGAGTATAAACAATCTGATCTGGCAATGCACTGCCATCCATCTGAATTTCGATGCCTTTATTTTTTAACTGTTTATAATGGAATGATTTCCCCAAAAATTCCCATTGCAGAGAATCTGCATCATAGTTTACCCCAGCCTTGGAATTCTCTATTAATCCATCAAAAATCACATCTTTATCACAGATATACAGGGTAATATTTCTGGTAAACTGCCCATACGAATAATAAAGCGATCCACTTGCCTGATAACCATTATATTTCTTGAAATTACAATTTCCCCTGTGGTCAATTTCCTTAAAGGCACTATCAACATACAGCTTTACCTGACTTGTGTCATACTTATCGGATACTAACTTTAACTGAACCATCTGTCCGCCAAGAATCAGTTCCTGATTAAGTCTTACATCACTTTTCTTTTCCGGAACAACCGTGATCGTATAGCTTTTCTTTTTCGTACCGCTTTTTACCGTGATGGTTGTAACGCCCAGACGAAGGGCTTTTAATTTTCCCTTTGCATCTATGGAAGCCACCTTGGGATTCGTACTTGAATATTTACAATTTTTATATCCTGACGGTGCTTTCACCGCAACCGTCTTCCTGCATACAACCGTTGTTGACTTCGTAATATTTTGCACAGTGGCCGCATATGTCGTTTCCACTGTTGGTTTCACTGCGCTCATTGAAGTACACATAATTGTCAATGTAAGTACAAATGCCATGCACCGTTTCGTCCACCTGTTCATCTTTAAACTCCTCCATCTTTTCCTTTATCTGTTTTTAATATTATTCTTGGGCTGATTTGATCGTCAGCCCAAGAAGTTCGTTAATGGAATCCGCTCCCTTTTAATTTACTCTAGTTTTTAATCCAGTAATTTTCCATCTCTGTATGACCATTCAAGGTAGTCCGGATTCTGATAATATAAATCCGTATTAAATTCTGAAATTTTATCACTGACCTGCTCAAAGCTAAGGCAATGATCCATTTCCGCATCATGTAGTAGTTTCTTAATACCTTCTTCACCGATGGCTTTAACGATATCACCTCTGTGATTCAAGGTCTCCCTTGCAATATACTCAATCAATGCACACACATAAAAATAATCATTTCTTTCTTTCGCTGTCATAAATTACCTCGCTTTTTATGAATGTCAAACAGTCAAGTGCAGACAATGTATGGAAACTGATCTGTCATCTGATATTTCCAAAAATTTTAAAATATTCACGAAAAAATCGCTATACCGCTTATTACAGTATAACGATTTTTTATAAAAATTACAATTTTTGATTTTCTATCGCTGTGTATTTCCTGCATTCTGCTCTGAATCACTTAACATTGTAGCAATCCCGGAAATCTTAACCGTATCTACATCCGTATTTTCTATAAAAACACTCCGTATAAATTCTTTGTCGGATGTTTCAAATAACTGTCCCACCTCTCCATTTGCCTCAATATAGACCCGTTTATGCGCGGATGTCAGAATCCCCACACAAATTGTTTTGTCCGCGCGGATGGCATCGACCGTGATGCTGATTTTCTGTGGTTTTCCTTTAACCGCCCATTTGCATAACGTCTGTTTTGGAATCTCTGCGGAAAGTTTTATGCTATCCTCTGTAATATCCTCAGGAAATGCATCCATAACTGCCTGTTTATAAACATCATACGGTTCTTCCTTTACCATATAACTGTGCCCGGCATCTGGATTTGTCTCTATTTGCGTCGCATAGCAGACCTGATTGTCCATAACCTCCATCTGTACATTCACTTTTTTCTGCTGTACAGTCTTTGCATAGATTTTTTGTACAGCTTTTTGTGTACCGATGCCGGCTCCACAGGTAAAGCAGATACTGCCAAGAAAAACCAGAATAAAACTTGCCAAAACAGCCAGTGGTTTCATCTCTTTTTGTTTTCGGTACTGCTTCATCCGGCGGATACGCTCTTGTAAATGATTCTGCGCCCCAAACATGGAAAACGGAAATTCGAGAGGACGGGTCTCTTCCGTAAGCAGTTCAAGTGCTGCACGAAAATACTGTCCGACAGAAAAAACATTTTCGGAATCACGGCAGCATTCCATGTCGCATGCCATTTCCGACCAGAAATCCAGCCTGCGATTGAAAATATAGATCAGCGGATTATACCAGAATAAATCTTCCAGCACTCTGCCCACACATTTCAACGTCAGGATGTGCTGCCGCACATGTACAAACTCATGCGTAAGCACAATCTGCAGACTCTCCGGAGAAAAATCCCTCACCGGCAATACAATCCATTTATGAAATAACCCCAGCACCATCGGGGAAGAAATACCATAGCAGCAATACACTTCTACATTTCCCCGGATCTTTAAACGCTCCTTTGTCCCTGCCGCAACGAGCTGCAGCCGTTTTTCCGCCGGCATCCGGTGCTTTTTTATGTAATGTTCCACCCGGTAATAACGAACCAGATGAAGCACAAGAACCGTTGCTGCACCAAGCAGCCAGACCACTGCCGCCACACACTCTATGTGCGCAATCACAGGTGTCAGTTCAAACAGGTGTCCCTTGATAAACAGTGCCTCCCCCATTTTGCGGTAATGCGTAACATACAACAGGAGAAACAGCCCCGGAAACAGCCAGAACGGTAACACCACAAGCAACAGCCCATATATATAGCGGTATTTTTTTAACCCATCCAAAACGCCTGCAACAACTGCATATACCGCAAATGCAATACTGCCTGTAAGTGCAGTAAACAGCCCCATGTAAAACAAATTATTGATCCAGTTCATCAATGCTTTTTCTCAACTCCTCTATTTCCTCTTTGGTAAGTTTATGATCTTTATAAAAAGCAGTTAAAAACTGTGCAACCGATCCACGGTTCCAGAATTTTACAAATTTGCGACTCTGCTCCTGCTGATAGGAAAGTTCCGGTATTATGATCTCATATGTGGCATTGCGTCCGCTCTGGTTCATCCTTAGAAAGCCCTTTTTCACCAGCTTTGCAATATAAGTTGATACGGTCTGGGGTTTCCAGTCTTTCCCGTATGTTTCGTTTGTCAGTTTCATAATTTCCTGTAGTGCCATTTCATGGGGATGATCCCAGATTATTTTCATCACCATGGATTCCGCTGTAGTCAGTTCTTCCATATTTTCCCCTTTCATCGTTAACATTGATAATATTTTTTGAGTATAAACTAAGATTATAGTTTTAGGTTATAGTAGGATAATAACATAAAGATATACAAATTACAACTATTTTACGCAAGTTTCAAGATTTTACGACCAAAACAACATTTTTCTATCAATTTTGATAATTTTATTCTCTTGAAAACTTTCTGATTTTTTTATACTATATAGATAATGAATGTTACGAAAAAGAGTAATTTAATCACAATGATAACGGAGGAATAAGATGAAAAAAGTAACCGTTTTACTTATCCTTTCTTTGGCGATATGCCTTGCTGCTTGCGGAAAAAAAGTGAGTACACCTGATGAAATGTTAGATGTTGTGAAAGAAAAAGAAAATATATCTGCTGAAGTTGATATGATAGAGTGTGGCCGTATTGTAGATAATGATACTACCATAGTTGTCGGAATGACAGGGGAAAACGACAAAACATATCATTATTATGCAGCACAGTTTTCCAAAAATCAGGATGGAAAATATAAATATAAAAATGCCATTTCCTTGAATGATATAGGATGGCAATTAAGGTTAGGTAAACTGAATACCGGATATATCATAGTCTGCAATAATGAAAATGTTAGTACCATACAGGCTGTCATATCGCCACGAAATGGAGCTGATATAACCAAAAATATAGAAATTAATAATATTCCCTTTGTATATTATTTGGACATGTCAAATATTCCATCTGATTATGATATACAATACAAGTTTTTAAATGAAAATGGAGAAGAAATTCAGTAAAATAGAAGGGCCTTTTAGTCAATGTTATTATATAATCAAAATCTCAGTCTTAGAAATAATCCTGAGATCTTTTTATTTTGTAATAAATACTTGCTGTATTTGTCAACCGAAAATTCGGTCAACCGCTCATTGAAAACTAGGTCACTATAGACCAAGTTTGGCACCTGCAGCATTACTGCCACAGGTGCAGTTACTATTTTACTACTGTTTCGAAGTCGGTTCCGTTGTTCCGCAGAGTTTCACGGAGCCTGTAGGAATCGCCTTCCATATCAATCAGATAAGCTTTGTATGTAAGCCTATCAACGATTGCACTTGTAATGGTGGCATCTCCGAAGATTTCGTCCCATCTCTCAAATGTAAGGTTTGAAGTAATAATGGTTGATTTCTGGGATGCCCTTAATGAAAGGACTGTGAATAACAAATCAGCAGCTTCCCGATCAAAAGATATGTAACCAAGCTCATCAGCTATGATCAGATCGTATTTTTCAAAGCGTTTCTGATATGTGCGGAGTTTTTGCTTGCTATTACTTTCTTTTAGTTCTGTTACCAGATAAGGAATTATTGTATACAGGACACGATAGCCCTGTTCACAGGTCTTTATTCCAAGTCCGATAGCCGTGTGCGTTTTCCCGGTTCCCGGATTGCCGGTCATAATGATGTTTTTTCCTTCTCTGATAAAATCCAGCGTACACAGCTCCGGTAGGCGTTTTCGCATTCCTTCTGGGAGAAGATTCATTTCCAGATCTTCGGTGTATTTTCGGTATGGAAATTTAACCGCTTTGATTTTTTGACTTCATTTATACCACCTTCCTTTCCGATTGGCTTTGAATCATGCGAAGGCGGTCATACTGCGAAAGTGTTGTTTTTGATTTTTCACTTAGGCGGTCTGTTTTTATATTTGCTTGTTTTAGTGACTCCTCCTTATTCTTTCTGAAAATCATGTTAAAAGTTATTGCCATAGTTAAAAACGGGTTCAGTTCTTGAATTCCATTTTATTTTCATCCGATAAACATGACGATTGTGATCATACAACGGATCACCTATAATTTCATCATACTGTCTGGCATGATAAATCATTACATCATTACCTGTTTCATCTTTTACAAACGAATTATGTCCTGGTCCATATATTTGCTTATCAACATCAGTTTTCAAAACAGGATTACATTCCTTCTTCCAAGCACGAGGATTCAAAATCTCTTCATTTTCGCCAATGCTCAGCATTCCCATACAATAGCATTCTCCCGTTTCACTGGCTGAATATGTCAAGAAAATCTTTCCATTATGTTTGATTACTGCCGGTCCTTCATTTACCCAAAAACCAACCCTTTCCCATTCATAATCAGGAGAGGATAAAAGTACTTGCGCTGTAGCAAGTTCTGTAGGGGACTTCATCTCTGCAATATACAAGTTAGATATTTTCTTACCGATATTTACTTTCTCAGCCCATACACAATATCTCTTACCTTTGTTTTCAAACACCGTCATATCCAATGAAAAATCATTGAAAGAAAAAGCATCAGTTGCCTTTACCATTCCAAGTTCTTTCCACGGATCATTTAACGGATTCTGTCCTTCACACACTAACACATATGGTCTTATAGCCCATATATCATCAATATCTCCTCCTGCATAATAAATAAACCATTTATTGTCTAGATAATGAATCTCTGGTGCCCAAATATGCACGCTCATGATTCCCTTATCATGCTTTTTCCATATAGTTACTTCATCTGACTCTCTTAACCCGTTTAAAGTATTACTCCGTCGCAATACTATTCTGTCATACTCCGGCACGGAAGCTGTAAAATAATAGTTTCCATCCGAATGCCTATACACATATGGATCTGCACGCTGTCTAATAAATGGTTTATTGTACTCAGTTTCTATATAATTGTTTTTATTCATATTCATATCTCCTTTATTCGCACAGGAAATATGAATACGGTAATTATAATGTATCTCTATCTAATATTTTGTGATTCAAATATATAGACTTAGGCGAATATACTTCTGATTCTATCTGTTGGATAAGTTCCACTACCGCAGTAGATGCAACTCCCTCAACATTTGTCGAAACCGTTGTAAGTTTTGGAGAAATATATTGTAAAACACTGATATCATCAAATCCCATTAATCCAAAATCTTTTGGAATTTCATAGCCTTCCTTAGCAGCCCATTGCATTATCATCAATGCATAGCTGTCTCCTGAACAAAGAAAAGCGGTTCTTTTATCCAGATTATTTTTGCAAACTGTTTGCACTTCCTGTAAAAATTCATTTTTTCCAATTACATGCATATTTACATCTGGATACATCCCCATAGCATTTCTAAATCCCAATTCTCTCTGCTCATGCGTATAAGTATTTTTCACTTCTTTCATCTCAAGCGGAGGACAGATAAACAGAATCTTCTCATAGCCCTTTGATACAATATGTTTTACCGCATCCATGGTCGCAACCATTTCATTTACCTGCACAGTTGTAATCTTTTCTGATACCTGATTGCCAATACATACTACCGGAACATGCAGTGATAAGAGAAAATCTTCAAATTCTTTTCCTTTGTTTATTGGGTTAATCAATATCCCTTCCATTTGACGTTCAGCCAATCCCTGAATAAGTTTTTTCTCCCATTCAAGGCTATCATCACAAACTACTATATTAGTAAAATATCCTCTTTTATCAGCCTCTTTATTAATAGTATTTAATGATTGTACAAAGTACATGTTTTCGATATTGATTGTTACAACCCCAAGTGACATTGTTCTTCCATGATTTAAGCTCCTAGCCAGAAGATTCGGGCGATAATTATTATCTTTAGCCACCTGCAATATTCGTTCCTTAGTGTCCTTTGACACACTTCCACCATTTAAAGCTCTAAGAACTGTCGTTCTGGAAACACCACACTGCTCTGCTATCTGATTTACTGTAATTGCCATATTCGTACCCCCGTATATTTCTAGTCAGAGTATACCATAATCGCCTGTTATCATCAATGAACTCACGATTTTCTCAGGATTCACTGAAAATTGCAAAGTTTAATTCCGCCATCCATTTATACAGTGGAATTCTCTTCTG
>ERZ791624.388-NODE-388-length-31416-cov-2.390900_pt1 | contig 31416 bp, 25 predicted proteins | sample MGYA00510058_ERZ791624 | MGnify/ENA primary metagenome ERZ791624 (study PRJEB30046, sample SAMN00715158) | human gut metagenome | study: EMG produced TPA metagenomics assembly of the A metagenome-wide association study of gut microbiota in type 2...
CGTGACCCATCAGGGTGCGACCTGTCAGCATCAGATCAGGACGTGCAGCATACAAGCTTTCATCTACCAGGAAGTACTCCTGCTCCCAACCGAGATTGGAAATAACTTTCTTGACATCAGGGTTGAAGTAGTGGCAAACGTCTGTAGCAGCTACGTTTACAGCGTGCAATGAACGGAGCAATGGAGCTTTATAGTCGAGAGCCTCACCTGTATAAGAGATGAAGACGGTAGGGATACAGAGTGTATCGTCGATGATGAATACAGGCGATGTTGGATCCCATGCAGAGTAACCGCGAGCCTCGAAGGTAGAGCGGATACCGCCAGATGGGAATGAAGAAGCATCAGGCTCCTGCTGAACGAGCAACTTACCTGAAAAATCCTCGATCATACCACCCTTGCCATCGTGCTCGATGAAGGCATCGTGCTTCTCGGCTGTACCTTCTGTCAGTGGCTGGAACCAGTGAGTGTAGTGGGTTACGCCATTCTCGTCAGCCCACTGCTTGATTCCTTTGGCTACGGCGTTGGCGATGTTACGGTCGAGACGTGCTCCGTTGTCAATGACGTCTACCAGTTTCTCATAGACATCTGCAGGGAGATACTTGTACATCTTCTGTCGGTTGAATACCTTCTTTCCGAAGAATTCACTTGGTCGCTCGCTAGGAGCGGTTACCTCAACAGGCTTTCTCTTGGAAGCCTCTGAAACAGCTTCAAATCTTAAGTTGCTCATACCTTATATTATTTTTAGTGAAGAGTGAAGAACGAAGAGTGATGAATTCTCTTGCAAACGAGAGCAGAACCAAACTTGTTTGTGTTTTGCCGAGTGTAGCAGAGAATCTTCCTAGAAGAATTCATTTGCTTCTCTCTTGTTCTTTTCTTCGTTTTACATATTGTTCTTATCTTTATGTTTTATGTGAGTCACGAGAGATTCAAGCAAGAAAGCTATAGAATTCTTCACTCTTCACTCTTCGTTCTTCACTTAATCTATTTTCCTAACCATTTGGCTATTCTCTCCATGGCTTCCTTGCAGTCCTCATGCTCGCCGAAGGCGGTGAGACGGATGTAGCCTTCGCCCGATGGACCGAAGCCGACACCAGGGGTGCAGACTACGCTGGCGCCATAAAGCATCTCTTCGAAGAATTTCCAGCTAGGTGTATTGTTTGGCGTCTTCACCCAAAGATAAGGTGCATTCTCACCGCCATATACTCTCAAGCCGAGTTTCTGGAGTTCTGCTCTCATGAAGTGGGCATTCTCCATATAGTAATTGATGGTTGCCTTCACCTGCTCCTTACCCTCTGGGGTGTAGATGGCTTCGGCAGCACGCTGGCTGATATAGCTTGTACCATTAAACTTGGTGCACTGGCGGCGGTCCCAGATAGGATTCAATGCCACTTCCTCACCTGCCAATGTCTTTGCCTTCAACTCCTTAGGAACGATGGTGTAACCACAACGCACACCGGTGAATCCGGCAGTCTTCGAATAACTGTGGAATTCTATCGCTACCTTTCTGGCTCCACGAATCTCGTAGATAGAATGAGGAATTGATGGGTCGGTGATATATGCCTCGTAGGCTGCATCATAGAGGATGATGCTCTCGTTCTTGATAGCATAGTTTACCCATTTTCTGAGTTCTTCTTTCGAGATGACCGTACCCGTAGGGTTGTTTGGATAACAGAGATAAATCATGTCCACACGGTGGTCTGGAATCTGAGGGATGAAGTCGTCGCTCTCATCGCAAGGCATGTAGGTTACATTGCTCCACTTGCCGTTCTCGAAGATTCCCGCTCTACCTATCATCACGTTAGAGTCTATATAAACCGGATAAATCGGGTCGGTAACGCCGATGTTGTTATCCCATCTCAAAATCTCCTGGATATTTCCCGTATCACTCTTGGCTCCATCGTTTACGAATACCTCGTTGGCGTCAAGATGAATGCCACGTGGCAGGAAGTCGTTCTTGATGATAGCCTCTCGGAGGAAGTCGTAGCCTCGCTCCGGACCGTAGCCTCTGAAAGAAGCCTGCTCAGCCATCTCGTCTACAGCCTTGTGCATCGCCTTGATGACGGCAGGGCAGAGAGGCTGGGTTACATCACCGATGCCCAGACTGATTACACGCTGCTTTGGATGTGCAATCTTGTAGGCGTTCACCTTCTTTGCGATGTCGGCAAACAAGTAGTTGTTGGCCAACTTCAGGAAATGTTCATTAACTAATGCCATATTTTATTTCTCCTTTTATTTGTGGTCATTATTGACCATTTGTTATTTAAGTTTGCTCTTATTTATAATTCAATTTCTCCTTCGAATGAGAAGGCTGCAGGCCCTGTCATGTAAACATGATCATCAGCCTCGCTATATTCTATTTCCAGCGTTCCGCCATCCATCACGATACTGCTTTTTCTGCCAGTACGCTTGGTAAGGGCTGCGGCTACGGCTGTGGCACAGGCTCCTGTTCCGCAAGCCATTGTTATTCCGCTTCCCCTTTCCCAAACTCGTGTCCTTATGGCGTCTGTGTCAGTTACTTGTGCAAATTCTATGTTGCATCTCTGGGGAAATGCCTTGTCTCTTTCCAGGATTTTACCATAGTGGGCGATGTCGATGGTGTCGATGTCATCCACGAAAGTAACGAAATGCGGATTACCCATGCAAACATAGGTGCCTTCAAATTTTCTGCCGTCAGCTTCGAGCACCGAAGGACCTATGAATTGCTCGGGATTTTCAAGTTTGGGTTCCAGCATGTCTACTGTTACCGATTCCACAACTTCTTTATTATCCTGAAGATGAAGTTTCAATATCTTGATACCCGAAAGTGTTTCCAGTCGGATGGTGTCCTTTCGGGTCAATCCTTTTTCATAAAGATACTTACCGATGCATCGGCTTGCATTACCGCACATCATCGCTTCTGAACCATCGGCGTTGAAGATACGCATCGAATAATCTGCTCTTCTGCCGTCGTGCGGCTTTCCGATGAGAACCAGTCCGTCGCTTCCTATGCCCGTGTGATAAGCACTCCAGGCAATGGCCGCCTTCTCTGGGTCAGGGATGTCGTACATCTGGGTATCTACATATATATAATCGTTACCCGCTCCCTGCATCTTTGTAAAATGAACTGTTTCTTTCATCTGCGTTGTTCTTTATGTTTGAATACTCTTCTTTTATCTCTCATGTCTTATCTCTTTTGAGATTTGACTTTTTGCTAGTCTTTCGAATATTTCGATGACTATTTGTTTGATTTCGGTTGCAAAGGTACGGCGATTTGTTGAAATATGCAAGAAAATGAATACAGAAATCTTGATTATTTTTCACAATCTTACAATTTGTATTATAAAAATGCTTTCTGCCTTACAAATTGTAAGGAGAATGTGATAAGCCTTGATAAATTTAAAATGTTCGATAAAAAGCAGAAACGAAATGCTTATATTTTCTTCAAAATACTGACAAAATGTATTAATTTTGCAGCCGAAAATGAACATAGTGTAAAAGAAAGGCTTGATTTAAATAGCAACCAATGAAGGTTCGTTTTCGAAAAGAGACAATCAATAGAAGTATTAACACATTATTAATTATTAAAGGATTATGAAGAAGATTGAGGCAATTATCCGCAAGTCTAGATTCGAGGATGTCAAGAAGGCGCTTTTAGCAGCAGACATCGAGTGGTTCTCTTATTATAATGTAAGAGGTGAGGGTAAAATGCGCCAGGCTCGCATTTACCGTGGTGTGATGTATGATACCAGCAGCATCGAACGTGTGCTTCTGAACATCGTGGTTCGTGACAAGAACGTGGAGCCTACCATCGCCGCCATCCAGGGCGCTGCCCAGACCGGTGAAGTAGGAGATGGCAGAATCTTCGTGATTCCTGTACTCGATACGGTAAGAATCAGAACCGGCGAGCGAGGCGACATTGCATTGTATAACGCAGAGAAAGAGGAATAATTTAAAATGTTGAATGTTAAGTGTTGAATGTTGAATTAGGCATTCTTACTTATCTTTAATAAATATTATTTAGCATTCTAATTTAACTATAAGATATAAGTATGAGCAGTTTATTATTAACTACACTTGATACGGGTAACACAGCGTGGATGATCATGGCAACCATCTTGGTGCTCTTGATGTCAATCCCAGGTATTGCACTTTTTTACGGTGGTTTGGTGCGCCAGAAGAATATCCTCAGCATCCTGATGCAGACGGTTTTCATTGTAGCAGTAGTCAGTCTGATATGGGTAGCCTTCGGTTATTCCTGGGCATTCTCTACAGAATATGCCGATTCGGGCAATCCTCTGGCTTGCGTCATCGGTGGTTTCGATAAATGTTTCCTCCACGGCATCGGCTTGGATGCCATCATGCCAACAGGCATTCCGGAACTCACCTTTGCAATGTTCCAGTGCATGTTCGCCCTCATTACTCCAGCCTTGATTCTCGGTGCTTTTGCCGAGCGTGTGAAGTTCAGCGGATATGTACTTTTCACCATCCTCTGGGTTATCATCGCTTATCTTCCAATGGCCCACTGGGTATGGGGAGGCGGTTTCCTGCAGGAGATGGGAGCCATCGACTTTGCGGGTGGTACCGTGGTACATATCAATGCCGGTGTAGCCGCTCTGGTCATGGCACTCTGTGTAGGCAAGCGAGATGATTACCGTGCGGGTCATCCTATCACACCTCACAACATCACCTTCGTGTTCATGGGTATGTCATTCCTCTGGTTGGGATGGTTCGGTTTCAATGCCGGTAGCGGATTGGCAGCTGATGGTCTGGCAGCCAATGCCTTCCTGGTAACCCATATCGCCACAGCTGCAGCAGCCACCACCTGGATGCTCATCGACTGGATTGTGAACAAGAAGCCAACTACGGTAGGTGCTTGTACCGGTGCTGTTGCCGGACTGGTAGCCATCACTCCAGCAGCCGGCAGTACCGATATTTTCGGAGCTTTCTGCATCGGTATCATTTCCACCATCGTCTGCTTCTTCATGGTAGCTGTAGTAAAGGAGAAGTTCAAGTATGATGATGCTCTCGATGCCTTTGGTGTTCATGGTATGGGTGGTATTCTGGGATCTATCCTCACCGGTGTCTTCGCCACTCAGTATGTAACAGGATCCGAAGGTGTACAGGGTGCCCTTTATGGCGACTGGCACCAGCTTTGGATTCAGGTTGTAGCCACCATGGTAAGCATCATCTACAGCGTAGTAGTTACCTACATTATCTTCAAGGTAGTAGATAAGAGTGTAGGTGTACGTGTTGACAAGCGAGTAGAAGAGGAAGGTCTCGACATCTACGAGCATGGTGAGAGTGCTTATAGCAACTAATTGCGAAATTCGATTATCAGCATAAAATTTAGGTCAATGGTGTTTCATTTTGAGGAATGAAACACCATTTTTTTTATGATAAATCCTCAACTTGCATAATGAAATAGCCACAACTTGCACAATGAAACTTTTAAGTTGTTGATATTCAATAATGTTATGCCCACCATTTTCCCTAAGAATTCCTATATATAATAATGTGTAATCCTCTTTTCTTCTGTTCTTATCCCTTTTGGGATAATTTTGCGAAAGTAATCAAATTAGCTGCTGGTCTGTGAACGCTGAAGGTTGATGCAGTTTTGTCGGTGTAAATGTCGGTGTAAAATGTCGGTACAAATATTGTTTTGGCGGTAATGTGGCGGTAATGCCGATGTAAATGTCGGAGAAAAATGTCGGAGACATGTCGGTAACATGTCGGAAAGGGAAATGATTGAAAACCAATACGTTATCGTTTTATGGGAAGCTGGTTACCGACAATAAATGTCGGAGACTTTGTCGGTAACCATGTCGGAGACTTCAAGAACGGAGAAATGATTTGGCGGTAATGAAAATAACAGGTATTATAAGGCATGAAGGCAAAAATAATGTCGGTGTAAATTCGCTCTAATTGTCGGTGTAAATATCCGAGTTCTAGAAAAAGTTAAGCCTTTCTTCGCTATTTCGGTTCCGACTATAGAATAAACAATCTTGCGAATTTCTTTGATTTCAACATCAGGTATTCTACCTGTTTCGTCTGCGCATACATCACCTTTTGTAAGACCAACATTGAAACAAAGTCCACGCAATCTTGTAACGGCACTATTTGCCTATTCTTGTGGTATAACCTGATTGGGAGCAGGCTTCTTTGTATTGTCTTCCACGCCAATCATGATTTGTCCTCCTTGTGCATTGGCTAAAGCCACACAAGTAGTGGAGAGTTCTTTCAATCCTTTCTCTCCTGTTCGAATCTTTTGCAGACTCTTGTATTCTATCTTTTGTTGTTCTGTATTCATCTTTATTTATTTCTCCTAATTTTTCCTTTAAATAGACTATCCTTAATCTTGCTGTTCTTGAAACTTTTTAATAAAGCCTCTACGATGGCTTTTTCTCCTTCTGAAGTACAAGGACCTAACATAACTTCTATATTTTCTAAAGCCTCAGTTTTGAGAGGTATGTCTCTATAGTCAAAGTTTAGAATATAATTTTCTTTTAATGATTGATATGATGCAGACATTGCTTGCATAATTAAATTTAGATTATCTAAATTTTTGCTCTTTATGACATCAGCGTATCTGGGATTTACAGGAAAAAATATTAGTCGGAATCTGCTTTCTTTTTGGCAATCCCATTCTTTTCTTTTATAAATACCAATATGACTAGTGTCAATACTTACCATATCACCTTCTTGATGAATCAAATCTTTGATATAAGTCTCTGGTGATTGGACATATTGAATATCATAAAGTTTGGCTTCATTACTTATTGCGCTAACGAAGTAATCATCTTCAAATTTACTCATGAAATTAAAAAAGGATTTGAATTTATTGTTGATTGCATAGGTAATAAACATATCCTCGTCCAAACCAATTCTAACCCCTTTGTAATTTGTGTACATATTCCATAATGCGATATTTTCACTTTCTTCTTTTGTCCAGCATGAGACAAATGAATATTGGCCTAATAGGGTTTTCTGAACACCAGACCCATAGGCTGCTTCGTCAACATCGTCAACATGGTCTAATCTATTGAAACGGATAGTCTTATTCTTTAAAATTAAGGCTAAAGTTTCTATTGATGTATAATGATAAATTTTCATTTTTATTATATTTTGTTTCTGTACGGAATAATTGACTTTTTAATAGGAATATCCAATAACTTAGAACACAAGAGTGCTTTGACTCTTTTTACATTGTTGTCGGAAGCTTGGCAAGGACCTATGATAATTTGTTGTAGGCAACTTATTGGTATTCCTACTTCAATGTATGGTGTTGGAAAACCGTCTTTTCCTTTGCGAAATTTGGGCATTTCTCCGATCTTTACTATGCGATGTTCTTTTTCAGCTTCATATTTGAAGTGTTTATATTTGGGAGCTTCTTGGCAGTCTATTAAGTGCTGAATAACATCTCTCCATTCTTTGTCTTTGTCTTTATCTTTATCTTGAAGATTTTGTATTGTCCTACGACATGTATCCTCTTCTATTTTTATGTCATTTGGTTCTGTATATACACATTTTATGGGATAGTCCTTGTTGTATATAAGACGAGTATCTAGTTGATAATTGTTATTTTCAGGATTATCTCTATCTCTTAAACGCATGAGAGGAGCACCCGGCAATTTGTCAAAGTCGAAGCCTAAACTTATGCCATCTCCATTTTGACCATAGCCGCGCCACATGGTTAAATCATCTTCTTGTTCCGAAAATGAGATAAAATATAAACTTAAACCTCTTTCGGGTTCATTTATTAATTTATCGTATTCTTCCATTAAATTACATGAGTTGTTCAGACAGTAGTTTTCGATAGCTTTTCTAAGCCCTTCAAAATACAATTTACATTCTGTTGGATCATTTTGATATGAAGAATGACCTGCCCACATAATTAAGTGGGTAGGCTCTAAATTGTCATTTTGATGAAACAAAGAATGTTCCATCATGGAGATGAATGTATCCATCGTTGTATAATGATATAATATCATATAAATCCTTTCTTGTATTTTTTAATTATTGTATCCAAATTTATTCCATGCTTCGAGGACGAGGCGCTTGGTGCGGTATTCTCCGTATTGGCGCAGCTCATTGTCTTTCAGCACACGGAAGGTCTCGTTGATGCAGCCTTTACCACAGACATCTTCTGGGTCTAGGATATAACGGAGATCTTCAGTGTTGAGGCCATAGAGATGGGCAAAGATGGCGTCAAGCTCGGCTTGAAGGACGGCTCTGCGCTCAGGATTGTAAATCCAAGGCTGCTGTGCTCCCAACTGTGGTAACTCTGCTCGCTGCTCTTCGTTCATTTCTTCCCATAATTCAGATGCCCAACCATCCATATCGTGATTGAAATAGCATAGCTCGGCTACTCGTTTCACGATCTGCCATTGCATGGCAGATGGGATTTGGTCGAGGATGAGGACGGGGAATTGTTTGACGAAGAATGTACTAATATTTTTCCCTCCTACTTTCTGCCTAATGGTATAGTCAAAAACAACAGATGAGAGCATTGCGCAAAGCGAAGCTACGGGCATAGTGCCACGCTCCGCGTAGAGGAGCGTGGCACTATTCCCAACGCCTGTGGCGTTGGGAATAGGTGAACAAACGAAAGTTCTTTCGTTTGTCGGTTTGGAGATAGCTCTAAAGCAAAGTGACCATTTTTTCTGCCACTCCCACACAACATTCCCTTCCTTATCATAATTTACTAATCTGTCATTCACCGCAGCCAACGGCACCCAATACCATGGCATGATATGGCTGTTAGGATTACTAAGTTCATCCAAAGAAGGCATGTTGATGGAATTTGGGCGTTCTCCTTCTATAGGCCATGAGCCATAATGGTGGTTGTAGTGCCAGATCATCTTACCTTCATAGAGTGGAACGTATGTTTCACCATCTACTGTTGTGAATGTATTGCCATTCAGAGTTGCGCCAAGTTCTGTCAGTTGTGCATAAGTTCGGAAGAGATAGGAATCGTTAGACATATCAAGCATTCTTGCGAATTTTACATTCCAAGGATTTTCTCCCGTAACTTCATTATACAAAATGGTGGAGTTGCGATAAATCTTAGCCGTAAGCTTTGCGTCACGGCTTGTACGGAATACGGGGCAAGTCTTGGTGTTAGGGTTAAGACGTGCAAAGTCGCTCGTCTGCAAAGTATATATACGACGAGGATCAAGTAAGTGGTCAAGACGAGTTAGGAAGAATCCACCTTTTACAGTGCGAGGCGTGTCTTGTTCCTTACCTATAGTCAATAAACAGAAATGATTTGTACTATCGATATCAAATAATTTCTCTCTATTCTCGAAGTCATATAATGAGACCAGTCTGTTTTCATCAATCAGCTTTGAGAAGAAAGCCTTGTTGCTGTCATTCACCGCTATACCTGTAGGCATGACAAGTCCCCATGCCTCTTTTGAGAATGAAAGGCATAGCTCTGCAAACATCGGATAGAGGTCGATGTCTCCAGTTGCAGTTAGGTCGAATCTGCCTGCAAAGCGCACGAAACGGCTAAGGCTCTCGGCATCGCTGAGGGCTTTAGTATATTCATCATATAATATAGGGTCTGTGCTTGGTAAGTCAGCAATGGCTTTCTTGCGCAGGCTTGCTGTGCCGGCATTTACGATGTCTGCACGGCCATGACTCTCAAACCATTTCTTGTCTTCCACCTTAATCTTATCCCATGGCGGATTACCGCACATGACGTCAAATCCCTTGTTGGCTGCAAATACCTCTGGGAACTCCACGCACCAATGGAAGAAACGCTGTTCATCAGCCATACGTTTTACTTCTGTTTTGAAATCGGCAGAGAGCTGGCGATAGTAAGTAGGCAGTGGCTTGCCTTTTTCAAGGCATTCCATAGCATTAATTTCCTGAAGCGCACGCATCACGGTCTTGGTATATGGAACCTCAGCTTCCAGAATCAGTTCTTTATTACTGCCACCATTCTCTTTATAAAGTTCGTCTCTTTGAACAGTATGGTAAAATGCACTGGTATAGATGTCGCATGCACGGCGCAGACAATCTACTCGTGCAGACTCCATCAGCTCCTTCCAGCGTTCCTGTTTGATGATTTCTTCCTCTAAAGTATCTTCTGGTAAGTGGTTGATAAAGCGAATCTTATCAGCTAAGCCAATCTGGGCAGCAGACATATTCTCAACACCAAAGGAATCCTCCAAACCTAATGTAGGCTCATTATCTAAAGTTCCGTTTACTGCTTTTACGGCTTCCTGATTCATCTTCTTCAAAGCCTTCAATGTATCTTTGTCCTCTGCGGTCAAAGCCTTGTCTGGTACACCATCTATCAGCATCTGCAAGTCGGAAACTCCCAATACGGAATTACCGCAACGGATATGATGATCGAGGAATGAAAGTGGCTTGCCTGCGCAATAACCTTCAATCCACAATACTACTTTGCAAAGTTCTACGGCATCGGGGTTGTAATCTACGGCATAAACACAGCGGGAGATAACCTCACGAAGCGCCTGACGATAATCCAGCGAAGCCGGGTTGTCTTCACCTGTGCGGAGGGTACAGATATACCAGGCAATGGTGCGAGCCATCGCCAATACAATATGTCCGGAGCCACTTGCTGCATCACAAACCTTCATGTTAAGTAATGCCTTTACCTTCTCTTCTGTGGTAGTCTGTGCAGCAATCTTTTCCTTGATGACTGGTTCTAGTGTAGTCTTGATAAGATTCTGTACCAAGTCTGGACGTGTATAATAAGAAGAAGTGCTTTGACGGTCTAAACCGCCAACGAAACCAAACTGCCAGTCGGAAGCGGCAACACCCGGCTGTACGAATGGGCGCATTTCGAGAATGCCTTCATATACAGAACCAAACTCCTCTACGTCGAGAGAGGAATAGTTGATCTTTACTTTCTGCTGACGCTCGTCTTCAAACTCGTTGAGAGCAGAGAATGCAGCGAGCAAATCTTTGTTGCTTACCTGGCATTGTTTCAGCCAATGTAGGGTTTCAGTGCCAAAGAGTACACCACCCAATGGCTTGATGCCCAGTTTCTCGCCAAAAGTATCTGGCTCGAAGAGATGGAAAGTATCCATCAATCCCTGCCATAGGTCGGAATACTGGCGTTGTTTCAGGTACGCCAATTCCGAGAGACGGCGTAGACGGCTTGCAGCATAGAACTTCTTGTAGATGTCCTGCCACAGGCATAACTGCTTGTAATCTGGAGCATCAGGTGAATCGGGAATCTGATATACCAATCCTCTTTCTTCGATGATAAACAGGAAGAGGAGGCGGTAGATAAAGTGGATGAGTTCCTTGTTGAGTTGGGCTGCATCCATGGTTCCCCTGGTGAAGGCTTCGCGCAATGCGGCATTACCTTCACCTTCTGAAGTCAATACGGCATTTCCGATGGTTTCCATCGTAGTTTGCACGGCACGAGACAAACCATTGCGAATGCGGTTGCCTGACTCGATGCTCATGTTGAACCAGCGTTCCATCACGCATGGCTCGTCACCGCTTGTGCGGAAACGGGAAGCGTGAAGCAGACGGAACATCAGGCAGAACTCGGTGTATTTGTCTTCCTCCAGCTACGGCGGAGGTCAAACTCTATATAGGTGAGCTTCACCAGCTGTCCGGAGTTGCGGATGATTCGCAGGATTTGTCCGTTGCTGATGATGCCATATACATTCTCTGTGGCGTTGAGATATTCGAGCATAGTGGCATGAGCCGATTTCTTGCGCATGCCGCCTTTGACACGATAGTCGAGGGAACACTTGTCCAGGGTATCAATGCTTCCGTCGGCACTGATACCCTCACCTATGATAATGAATGGCATTTTACCCAGGTCGTGGCAGGTATAGCTAATGTCGTAGTTGGTGCCAGCCACTTCTATATTGGTAGCCTGACGGTCGAGCGAATAGCCTAAGCTTTGGAACAGTCGCTCCATCAGATCACGGGCACGACGGGTTCCGTATGGATCCTTGTTGACCAATCGCTCATTATTGGCACGTTCCTTGTAGAAGTTCCAATCGTTGCGCAGGCTGCTCCATACGTAGTCTATGGCCGAAGATACGGAAATATCCATTCCGAAGTCCTGGTCACGGTTGCCGTTGAGCGTGTTGTCGCGCTCTATGTTATGCAGGATGTCATCAGAGAGGAGATGACCATATATATGAATACTTGTATAGTCCATAATGAATTAGATATTTATTTGTGGCACAAACAGATAAGCAGCAATCACATCCATTGGCAATACAGGTTCTACCACTTGGTACTCTGATGCCTTCAGGTAGGTGCGATATTTGGCGAAAGCTTCTACCAGATGTGAAGCTCTTTCCAGAGCTATCTCATCTGTGTGTTGGCGAAGTTCTGTCTCATTGTTAATCCAACGGATGGCATTTGAAAGAAGAGTCTTCTGTGTAGGCAAGTCCATATCGCCAGATGCCATTGAGTGCAGGAAAAGCTGTTTGGCTTCTTCCTGTGTAAGGAAATCGTGGTTTTCTATTTTTCCACGATAGCCCACAAATATCATTTCTTCACCCACCAGTTCTCGGTTCTCTATCTTTTTGTCACGGATAACACTACGAACACGCATCAATAGAATGGTGGTTCGTTTCTTCACTTCTGTTGTTTCCATTACCAAAGCTCGGCATGCTCCCAATTCGCCACCATTGACGGAATCGTTGACAACGGCACGGCTCAAATCCTCTACGAATGTATGGTTGCGTCCTATATACATATAATGCTTTGGAGTTGGGGAAGCAAAAGATATGCGCACAAGCCCTTTGGATGTTGCCTTGTCGGCGAAGTAGTGGCGCAGATTTGCAGGTAACTCCAGGAGTTGGAAACTGTAACATAAAGGTATATCGTCTGTATGAACGTTTACACCGACATGCAATAGTTGCTCAATTACAAAGTCACGGGTATCTTCTACACCTCCAATTACAGATTTGGCTTCTTCCAAGGATGCAGTCAGTCGGGTTGGATCCATCTGCTTATTGTTATGAGCGAAGTAGGTGTGAGAAATCTTCTCGTTCTCTTCCATCTTTTTGAGTTGAATCTCAAGCTCCTCTTCCTGCTGTTTGTTCCATTCCGGGTCGTTATCGAATAGGGACTGCTCCATATAGTCGGTTCTTGTAGGAACCTTGGCATCGAAAATTCGCTGCATGATGTTTTCCATCAATGAAGCATCATTGTCTGCGATAGGCAGATAGACACCCAGCTTCTTGCGTATCTCTTCCTGCTTTTTGTATAAAACATTGAGCACTATATCGTCCACCGGGTTGTTCTTGGCATGAAGCGTGGATATAAGGACAGCATCGGCAGTTTGTCCGAACGGTCGATACGGCCATTACGTTGTTCCATGCGGTTTGGGTTCCAAGGAAGATCGTAATGAATGACAGCCTCAAAACCTTGCTGCAAGTTGACACCTTCCGAGAGGCAGTCGGTACAAACCAATACATGGCGGTCTTCCTGTGCCAAGGCATCAATCTTCATCTTGCGTTCCTCATCAGCCAAACGACTGGTAACCACACCCACAACTACCTTCTTGAACTTTTTGTTGCTAGCGAGCTGGTCTGTGATGTATTTGCCAACATACTCTGCTGTTTGGATATACTGGCAGAATACGATAGGGTTCATGCCACTGTCAAGAGAGAACTTCACAATATCAAGAGCCTGTTTCACCTTTTCATCACCATCCGTTTCCTTGATGTGTTCCAACTGCTTGATGAAGCTGTGGAACTCTTTCTTATCTGTAGCACAGGTTGTTTCTAATGCTTCAGGAACGATATCGTCGGCATTCAACAAATCCTTCAGAGGATCATTGAATATATATACCTGCTCGGAATCGTCTTCTGTATTTGCTGATGACGAATCTTCTCTTTTATCTATCTTGTTTTGCAACATGCTGATACCAGCATCAGGGCTTGACATTACTCCACGCATCAAGGCCAGGAGATCCCAGTAGATATAGCGCTGCTTGCGTTTGTCTGCTCCCGATACCTTCTGGATGCCATGTTTTACATATTCTATCAGATGCCCCAACAAATTGCGATAATCTGGAGTGAAGGTGTATTCGTCCTTGTCTATGCGGACACGTTCTGGAAAAACAACTTCATCGCCCAAATACTGTTTGATATCAGCACGGCGACGCTGTACGAAATAATGAGATAGTTCCTCACGTTCGGCAGCAGTTTGAAGTTGGTAATTCTCGAACTTTGGGTTCAATAAACCTATAAGCGACTGAAACTCTTCACTTTGACCACTATGAGGCGTGGCGGTCAAAAGAACCAATTGCTGGTCTTGCTTATCAGCCAAATCCTTCAGCAAGCGGTAACGCTGCTGTTGGTACTTGTTGGCACCTGTAGGTTTGGCACAGGTATGCGCTTCATCCACAATCACGAAGTCTGGGCAATGGTCCAGGAAGATGTTGCGCTTGTTGCCTTGCTTGACATAATCAATGGAAATGACCTGATAAGGGATATCACGGAACACATTCTGGTCTGGACGTAGTTTTTTCTCCAAACGGCTGATGGTAGAAGAACGGATAATCTCTGCATCCAAGCCAAACTTGTCCTTGATTTCATTTTGCCACTGCTCGCAAAGGTGTGGCAAGCATACTACTGCGAAACGGTTAATTTCGTGACGGTCGAGTAATTCTTTGGCAATCAATAATGATTCCAGGGTCTTTCCAATACCAACGTCATCAGAGATGAGCAGTCTGATCTTTTCTTGTTTGAGTGCAAGAATCAGCGGAACCATCTGATATGGACGTGGCTCGAAAGATAGTTTTCCAAGACACTGGAATGGACCCGCTATATCTCTGAACGATAAACGGCAAGCGTTATAAAGCACCTTTGCAGATGCCTTATAACTGTTTTTCCCGATGTCATCAGCTGTGGGCCGACGAAAATTGTAGGAATGAATCTGTAGTTCATCCCCATAGAGAGGAAGGTAGAGACCGATGGTTTCGGCATCTGTACCTCCTAATGGCTTTATTATCATAAGCTCGTCCTCTCCTGATTGCTGAACAACCCAAGGACGATTTCTGAATTCAATCAGTGTACCAGTCTTGTAATCCATATCGTTTATTTTACTGGGGTGAATATATCTGAATATTGATTGATGAAGTCTGCCAATGGCGTAGCATAATGCCAAGCCAGGACAACGAATCCTGCATCTTCGAGTACTTCCCGTTTCTCTCTGTCATCCTCTTGTATTTCAGGACGGTCGTGTGGCGTTCCGTCGCAGAAGACTACAATGCGGTCGCCATACATGAAGTCTGGCTGTACGTAATACTCCTCTGGAAACATCGGCTGTGCCTTGTCTGGCAAGCGCAAGTGATGGTCGTAAAGATACTTCAAGAACTCATATTCAGTAGAGCTGTTGTGGTCTCTTGCGGCTTCCAAAGCAGCATACTGCTCGTCGTAACCAAGGGATTGCCCTGCATGGTGGGTCTCTACTTTAGCTTCTTGCATCAACTTCAATGTTCTATATATCAGTCTGATATCTATCTGCTGATGATATGGCTGATTATAGTAGTTGAGCAGATTGGAATAATCGCAGGGGTCAATTCGTTAATCTCATCCTGTGTCAATTCCGGTTTGTTGAAGCAAATCTCGTATGCTCTTTTTACGACATCCCTATAGGCTTCCGGCTCATGCACAAGACGGCTAAGCACACCCAAAGATCCCTCTGCATTTTCATAGATGAGGATATTAGGGGTTGTTCCTTCTCCCATCACTTCTGCGCCCATTTCGCTTCCCTCTATTTGGAAGACATCCTCGATAGCCTGCTTGAAGGCATAGAGGAAGGTGCGGACTGCTTCTTTCCGGTCTAAAAGTAATGCTTTAAGCGGTTGGATATATATGGCATTGGCAGTTGTTTCCGTGAAGAGTTTGACAAACTTGATTCTGTCTGCTTCTTCTGGATTCTTGTCTGCTTCTTCCTGAATGCGTGAAAGACGTTCGTTGCTAATCCAATCGCCTGTTTTTGTGTCGAATGCAAACCCATTGGCATTATCATCGTTACGTGATTCCAATATATAGGTAAGTCGGCATGAAGGGATATAGCGAATATTTGCCAAATGCTCACCATGAGGTGACTTCAGTTCGCACTCGCTGATAGCTCTTGGATCATCACTTGCAAAATAGGTCTTTGTCTTATAGTACTTACGGGAACGCTCTTCTTCCTGACAAGTAATCTTTTCCGTTTCTGCAGCTACCATGTCCTGAGCCTCAATGCACATGCCTGGGATTAGTTTTGCCACACCATCAAGAGACTCACCTGTGATGATATCTGTGTGATGGGTGGTGTTTTCCTCGTCCTTATATACAACCCCAGTCTTAGGATTATAGAAGAACTTGTGAGGAATCACCTCTGATAGTATCTGCATTCGGTTGATGCGGAACTTTCCACCATTATTATATATAATGTTCTGTGGACCGAATTCACTTAGTGCAAGACGCTTTGGACGGCTTAGATATTCCACTTTGTCCGACTTGTATTGTAGCAGTGCACGTTGTGGCAACTTGGTAAAGTTATAACCTGGCAAGAAGCCTTCGCTGGCAAGATAACGATATGGATAGAATTCGTTTTCTTCTTTATTCTTACCTTGGTTAACTCCCAGCAGCATATCTCGGAGACTTTCACCGCGCAACTGCTTGATATGGGCTTCACGTTTCTCCTTGGAGTTTTCGCCATAGACGCGGTTGTTGATGACAAGACTAGCTTCTTCTATCTGGGTTTGGGCTTGCTTGTAGAGAGAACGCCAGCGGTTGAGTGCCTGGTCGAAATCATACTCATAGTTAGTGAGGATGTTGTCCAGCCAATGCTCGGTAAACCAGATGGGTTGTTCTGTTTCCATCCGGTCTTTCAGGAAGGTATCATTCATGATTCGTCTGAAAACCGACTTGACCTGCTCCTTGCGTTCAGGAGTAAGTTGCAGGGCAACACGGACCTCATCCTTTAAAGTGATGTTGTTGATGTCTTTATAATCTACCAAATCCTTGATGCCATCAGAAAGCTCAGTAATAGGACACAATGCGAGAATGGTAGAGTGGAGGTGCGTGCGGAACAGTTCTTCATTAACCAATTCCATTCTTGGAGCCTTCACTTCTCCTTTGACCATCTTTTCTGGATGGGTCAAGTAATAGTTCTCATGTGAGTTACGTGGACGGCAATAGGTGTAAACCAATGCAGCTTGTCCACTTCGACCAGCACGACCTGCTCGTTGGGTATAATTGGCAGGAGTAGGTGGTACATTGCGCATACCTACAACAGACAAATCCTTGATGTCGATACCTAACTCCATCGTAGGAGAGCAGTAGAGAACTGGAAACTTTCCTTCCCGGAAATCCTGTTCTCTATTTTCGCGGTCTTCCTTGGAAACCTGTCCTGTATGGTCTTTAGCCTCAAGACATACATCTTTGAGAGGAATGCTTTGATAGAATTGCTGGAAGTAATGGTTTGGTTCTTTATCAAGCCAATTGCCTCCCTCTAAGATGCGATAGCGTACCAAGTCACGGCGTATATGTTGCTTATCGCCAGCTTGCCATAGGATACTGCCATAATCGAGCTGGTAGGTTCCGTTTTCGTGTATGATGAAGTTTGACAAAGCTTCGAATAAGCTTGTCATATAATGCGTGTACTCTTCTTCATTCTTGATGGTACGTCCTGTATTCTTCTCGATGTAGTCACGAATAAAGAAACCAAGCTTGCTTCTATAGCCTCCACTTTCCAGATTATATGCATTGCGTCTGTGAGGATTGGTGATAAACAACTCGTTTGCTTCGTCAATAGTGTCGCTTTCATCAAGTGTCCATGGGGCTTTCAGATTCTCTCTTACAGCTTTGCTGGTATCTTTTACGGCTTGAATCGTTCTCTCACTGCTATAGATGCAAAGTTTGTGGCGCAGGTAGTCGAGGATTTGAGTAATGAACTCTTCTTTTTGTTCATCATCCAATCCTTCCAGTTCTGGTATATCGTATAGACGTTCAGAATTGTTTTCTCCAGTAATCTCATCATGAAGATATTTGTAGCCGATGTTCAGCAATGCGCAATCTTCAAGATTTGGCATAATCACAGTCCAGTTGCCGGCAAGGTCATCATAGATGATGGTGGAGAGATAACGTTCCATGATATTCTTCATGTCATTGGCACGGCCACCACGAAGTCCTTGTCTTATAGAATAATCATTTACTTCTAGATGAAGATTATCTAGCACCATTCTGGCAATCCTTGTGTTGTCTATAGGCTCAGCGGAATCCTTGATTGCATTCCAGATGGCAGAGCGTATTTTACCAATGCGGATAAAGTCATTGAAATGACCTGCTTGCAATGCGGCATCCTGGCGAGCATCGACAAAGGTTAATACCTTTCTGTCGTTTTGCTCAATACCCATTTTCTGCATGAGGATAATATCCTCGTATGACAATACGGTTGTGGCAGTACTTCTACCTTCACCACCGATTCTTGACAATTTTGAATATTCTGATTGCTTACCTTTGTAAACCACACGAGCTGTTGGGTCGTACATGAGTGGAGATGGTACGAAAATAGCCTCAATGAAGCCCATGTTATCGAGTGGCTCGGTTGGACTGTAAGTGCCAGATTGAGTCACATAAACCTTTTGGGGAAGACGTGGGGCGTATGTTTTCTTTAGTTTTCGTTCTCCCTTTTTGTTTGTTGTATACCAATCTGAAGGAATTTCCTCAGAATTTACGTCAAGGATATAATCATTTATATTTTCTCCTTTATGAGGAAGAATGATGTAGCCATCATTGATATCGCTATCACCATCACCTGATGCATAGCCATCAAAGTTTCTTGGCATAATCAGACTGCCATTGATTTTGACGACATAGAATTCGTGACCGCTTAGACGGCTGAACACGACGGGATAGTACATGACTTTTGTGTTGCCATGTGATAGCTCCTCACAATAGAGCTTTTCTTCTACTGTGATTTGGCGGTTGTCTTGTTCGCCTATAGTAAGATATACGTTTCCTGTTTGAGGAATGAACTGATGAACTTTATATGGAAGTACCGATACGCCTTTCTGCTGGTTCAGGAAATTGCACCAGTTAAGCACTTCTATGATATGCTTCTGGCACTTTCCTTCTTCTTCTCCAGTTTTTATACTCAGTTGTTTAGCCATATCCTCTATAGAGATAGGCTTCCCTCTGAAATATTTGTTTTCTTTTCTGTTGTAGGCAAGTGCAATACTTTGTTCTATCCAAATGGCTGTAGGATATTTTATTGCATCATGTATGTCTGCTGAATGTGGAACCGGGTTGTTGATGCAAATGCGCAATTCACCATCAGAAGGTTCATCGTCAGATAGTCCTATAGCAAGAGTTTCGTCTATTACTTGTTCCTTTGTGTATGAACTTCCGAATATGCATGATGCAACTTCGGCAACTTTTTCTCTTTGCTGACTATAAGTCATACTGTCATCTGCAACCATTGTGGCTGATGTACCGAAGCAAAGCACTTGACCTGTTGCCAAGGATTTGATTCTGCGTATCAGGAACGAAACATCGCTTCCTTGCATTCCACGATAAGTATGCAACTCATCGAATACGAGAAAGTGAAGGTTTTCCAAGAAACATTTGCGTAAGTCTTCTTCTTTGCCAGCACGAGTCATGAGTAATTCCAGCATCATATAGTTGGTTAATATGATGTTAGGAGGTGTTTGCTGCATTTTTCTGCGTGCTTCATCATTTTCCTGTCCGGTGTATTTGCCGAAAGTGAAAGGACATGAACGGCCTGTTCTTACTTCGAATTCTGTTTTATATCGGCTTAATTCTTCAGCTTGCGAATTAATGAGGGCATTCATCGGATAAACGATGATAGCTATAGTCTTATCCTTGCATGCCTCTTCGTTAAGTAGAACGTAATTGAATATAGTAGCCATGAAGGTACGTGATTTTCCTGAACCTGTGCCGGAGTCACGATGAATTCTTTGTCTTGACAGCCTAACTCAATAGCTTCTTGCTGATGCATGTAAAATGGCTTGTCGAAGAAAAATTCCAAATCTTTATGGATAGGGAGCCCCTTGGCAATAAGTTCCTGTACACCTATTCCCTTCTTGAAGTTTGGATTGAATTGAATCAAAGCCTTTGGCCACAGCTTTTCATTTTTGATGGAGTCGCTGACCTTTTCCTTGATTCGTTCATCCTTTATGGCAACAAAACTCTCCAGGTAACTTTTGTAGCTGCCTTTCAAGCTTTCGTATAATTCAATAATATTCATACTCGTTAATCTTTAAACTGCTACAAAGATAATATTTTTCTTTGTAAATAGCGCATATATTAAGGAGGAAAGTGTATTTTCTTTGTGATTTTTTTCAGTTTAGGGTGAAAAACTCTATGTATGAGGGATAAACAAAATATTAGTACTGTAAACTTAATGGATAGTTCGCCGAACTAAGGGATGAGATACAGTTGTTTATAGACGAGTTTATATTTGATGCTAGTTCTAATCGTACCTTTATGGAATTAATTCAGAAGTACTGATAGCTTTAGAATTATGCAGCAATCTCTAGTTATAAGTTTTCAGAATGTGTCTCCTCCAGCTATCGCATTCGTCTCCTCCGGTCACTGCATTCGACTCCTTCAGCTATCGCATTCGTCTCCTTCAGCCACTGCATTCGACTCCTTCAGCTAATGCAGTCGTCTCCTTCAGCTAACTCAGTCGTCTCCTTCAGCCACCGCAGCCGTATGTGTCAACTCAATGAAGTAGATGAACTCGTGAAATGAAGTAGATGAAGTCGTGAAATGAAGTGGATGAGTTCGCATAATGAAGTTCATGATTTCGGCACAATTGTCAATACATGCAAATGGTAAAGCAAAAAGTGGTTTACTCCTACCTTTATGATTCTTATACGAAAATGTTTTTCTATTCTTATTGCCACATCTATCACCAATGCATTTAACTCTCTGATTATAAGTGAATAATGCGTGGCAGTAAGCGGTATTTCTGTTGCCACCTAATGCCACGCATTGCCACACTCTTTTTATGAGGGAATGAGATGGAAAGTGAGTAGGTTATTTCCTAACTACCAGATACTCAGTGCCAAACCTTGTTCTTCGGTTCTTCAAACCTTCTATATTCTGAAGCTCTCTGCCCAATTTCTGTATACTCGAAACCTGGAGAGAAGAGCCGAATTTCTGCTTCAAAATGTCGAAAATGGCGGCTGCCATCAGATATTCGCCATTTTCCGGGGTACTTGCAGGCTCGAAAACCTGCAGAAAACATTGCTTGATAGGGGAAATCTGCTCAAATTGTCTGTTATGTTGCATGATGATGGCGGTTTCCTTGGCGTCGAAATAGGATTTTTCGCCACGCTCCAAAGCTTGCATCGCCTGCGCATAAAGTTGCTCATAGTTCAGTCTGCCACTCACATCGATAGGTCCTGTCAGTTCTACTCCCAGGAAACGGCGGTTGCCGGATGGGTCGGAAAGAATATCGGTCATGTTGCTCGTGGCGATGAAGGAGGCTAGACGAGGGAATTCCTGTACATGACTTCCGTATGGCGGCTTGATTTTCACCGTAGGCAACTGCAGCAGATTCTTCAGAAATCCCTGCTGCACCTGTGGAGAAATCTGGTTGAACTCATCGAGATTGATGAGCAGAAATTGTGACATCGCCTGCAATACCTGACGCTTTTCTGACAGAATCATATTGTCGGTAAAGCCCCACGATAATTCGGTAGGTATCAGACGGCGACAGAAGGTGCTCTTGTTGTAACCTTGCTTGGAAATGAGCAGCGGCATGGTACTGTTGCCATATTGACGGCGATACATGCCGCGCCACTGGTCAACCATTCCCAGAAACCAGGTGTAAAACCAGTCTTCCCAATGAGGATTGTTGGTGGGTACGGTTCGTGCCAGGGCACGGATGCGGTCCTTGCCGTCCCATTTTCCCAGACAGTCATAGAGATAGGACTCTATTGGACTGTAGTTTCTGATGCGGTCTGACTCTAGAAAATTCCTTACATCCTTGATGCTTACGTGGATGTCGGCTATCTGAACATCCAGCGTCATGCTTTTCTGCACACGGGCATCCACCGGTCTGAAATCGCCAACCCATGAATTGTTCGGACGGTATTCGGTATATTTCATCACGGTATTGTAACGGAACTGGTACCGGCTCTCCAGGTATCTGATCATCTGCAGAATTTCGGCACGGCCTTTTCTGCCTGAGGCAGATTTCTCCGTCTTCCTGTCTTTGGAATGGGTATCGTAAGCGGTGCCTACTATCTGGCGGAGTTTCTCTTCTGTCACATGTCCCCAGTTGTTGCGGCGGATATGGATGAAAGCTTCTTCTTCGCTGAGACCCATGTTGCAGAGTTTGATGGCGATGGCAGAGAAACCGGCAAGGAACCGGTCTTCATCGTTCTGCCATGAGATGTTGGCTTTTTTCATCTCTTCCTTCGTCTCTTCTGCTGCCTTGCGGTAAAGAAACTCATAGTCATCGTATGTCTTCAGATCGTCTACATTTTTAGGGGCTGAGGCTACCTTCTTCATATTTTGGGAGATGCGCATCGCCACAGCCTTGCTGTTATAATAAGGAGAGGCATCCAGCGTAAGCATGAAGTTGGATGCCAATGATGGTTTTTCGGGTTTGATGGCTGCCTGTACCTGCGACTGGTAGAGCGTTTTTACCTGTTCGTAGGCAGACTGGTAGAGTAAGTCGGCGTCGGCTTCTTTTGTCGGGATTTTTCCTTCTTCGTTGCAGATGCTTACGAGCACGATGAGGCTTCTGCCGTCGGCTCCTTCGAAGGCAGCGAAGGTCATCGGCAGCAGACTGACCGTCTTCTTGACGGCATCTTTTTCCTGGTCCGACATGAGGTTGATGAAGTGGAGCATCACCAGTCCGTTTGATTTCTGGAAGACGAGATTGCCGCTTTCATCCTTGTTGAATTCTGCGGCTGGATAAACGTGCTGCCATTCCTTGATGCCTTTGTAGTACTGGTAGTCGGCCTCCATGAGCGGCACACTCATTCTGAAATTGGTGACACTCAGCTTGGCATCATCTTTAGCGATGCGCTCCAGAAACCGTTCTACGGTTTTCGAACTGACCATCAACTTGTTCTGCTTGTTGATTCTTGTAATAGTAAACTTCATATTTCTGCTAATTTGTTGATAGGGTGATACTTATGATTGCCGATGGTTTTGCCCAGCTTTGCCCAAGGCGTTGGGCACGGGTGCCCGACTATGCCGGGCGCTCGTGCCCGTCGTCTCGGTCATCCGTGCTCATCGTGTTGGTCATCCGTACCCGTGTACATGGGTACGGATACTCATGTACACGGGTACGAGTGACCATGTACGTGGGTTAAAATCTTTATCGGCGTGCGGCTGTTAATAGTTGACCTCTTCTGCATAGCGGTCGAACCTCATGTTGGTGTATCCATGTTGCTGGCACCATTTCAGCACGTACTGCTGCTGTTCAGACACGAGTCCTGTCTGTCCTAATTTATAGCGATAGTATGAAGTCTTGCTTCCGAAGTAGGAAGTCATGTGTACTCTGAAACTGGCTTCGTCTTTACGCTTCAGTTCTTCAAGAATATTCATAAAGCCGTATGCCATTTTCACCATCTGCAGCTGCAGGAAATGTTCGCACTTGTTGTCGTGGTAGGCATCGGGATAGATGGCGTAGCCTTTGGTCTGTTCCGGTTTTTTGTAGGTTACGGACAGATAGTGTGCACATTCCAGAGCCAGTGGACATTGCTGGTTGAAGCAATAGTCCCATGAGTTGTAAGCATTTTCTTTGTTGAAGTAGAGTCTGACTAAATCTGCTTGTGTCATTGGTTTTTGGGTTAAATGTGTATAAAGTGGTTTCACAGGAGTCGCAAGCTTCTAGGTGGAATCGGCAGGAATTTTTCCTGTTGGTTGCAAAAATACAAAAAAATGTTCGAAACCGCAAGCCTTTTTCTCCACTTTTTTAATTTTTTTCTGCGAAAACAATAAGTATTCCTCAGCTTTTTCGCTGAGAATCCCCCGTTTTTCGCCCGAGTGTGGCAATAGGTGGCAATAGGTGATAATAGAAAATGCCCTTATTGCCACGCTTAAATAGCTAAAAACCAATTGGTTAACTTGAAGCGTGGCAATAGTGGCAATAATTTTAGAAAAACATTTCTCATACATAGGCTTTCCTCTTTTACTAATAAATGTTATATTCTTGTTATAACTTCTTGAAATCATTTGTTCTCTCCCGAATTTACAGTACTTTTGCAGTAAGTATCTGACTAAAGATTAAAAGTGAAATTTAAAATAAGGTATAGATTATGCAATACAAGAATATCATATTTGATTTGGGTAATGTCCTGGTGAAGCTCAATCCGGAAGGATGCATCGGGGCTTTCAAGGCGATAGGAATGGGGGAACTGGCTAATCCGAATCCCGAGAGTGAAGGGATGAAGCTGATGAGCAAACTGGGTGTGGGAATGATTACCACCGAAGCATTCTGCGATGCAGCCCGTGAGTTGACAGGAGCTGATGTGACGAATGAAGAAATCATCGATGCTGCCAACAAGATGCTGGTGGAGATTCCTGATGAGAAAAAGAAGCGACTCCTGCAGTTGAAGAAGGCTGGTTATCGTCTCTTCCTCTTGAGCAATACCATTGATATTCATTGGGATTATTGCGTGGAGCATCTCTTTCTTTATCAGAACCATGGGGTAGAGGATTATTTCGAGCACTGTTTCCTCTCTCAGCGAATGCATTTGGCAAAACCTGATGCCCACATCTATGAGGTGGTAATCAGGCAGGCGACCATCCATCCCGATGAAACCCTCTTCATCGATGATCTGAAGGAAAACTGTGAGGCTGCCGAGAAACTGGGCATCCATACCTTCCAGAACGTGAAGTTCGATGATTGGCTTTCACTTCGATTCTGACGGAAATGTCAGAATCGAAGCTTTTATTAAAAGGCATCAGAATGATTTGTCAAATGGTGTCAGGCAGGCATAGAGCGGAACGTTGATCATCCAGTCTTGATCCTTATAGGGAAGCATGGAGTAGCGAAGTCCCTTCAGTTGCGGATTGTTGGTGATGAATGTTCTGAGAGATTTCGCCTTAACGTTCACCTCTGCCTTTACTTCTATCGGTATAACCCTGTCGTGCCATTGGGTCAGGAAATCAATCTCTATTGTGGAGTTATCCACAGCATGATAGTATAATGGAATATCCTGGCTTTTCAGCTGGGTGAAGACATATAGTTCTGTAAAGGCACCTTTATATTCAGAGAAAATGCCATCGCCCACCAGCATCGATTCTGCTGAAGTCTCTGCCATCGCTCCCATCAGTCCCACATCGAGCATGAAGAGTTTGAAGGCGTTCAGGTCTTCATAGAATTTGAAAGGGAGGCGTGGGGTATTGACTCTCTGAACCTTATATGCTAGTCCTGCATCTATCAGCCATTGGATGGCCAGTTCGAAATCTGCGGCTCTGGCACTTTTCTTCACGGCTCCATAGATGAACTTCTTGTTCTCTTTGGCCAGTTGGGCTGGAATACTATCCCACACCATATTAATGCGAGGCACTTCTCTATCTGGTGCGTGCTTCGAGAAATCTCGGCGATAGTCTTGTATAATCTGCTTTTGGATGGAACGGACTTCCTGCAGTCCCTTCTGCTCTACATGGGCGAGTACGGCGGCTGGCATTCCTCCTACATAATAATATTGTCGCAGCAGGCTGATCAATTCTGTTTCCAGTAAATTGATGACGTTCCAATTTCCTTCTTTCAGGATGCTTGCCAGTTTCGCTTTTCCCATGGCATCGAGGAATTCGATGAAGTTCATCGGGTAGAGGCGCAGCTCTTCTACTTTTCCTACTGGATATGATACCCCGCTATGGAGTGATATTCCCAGCAGGGATCCTGCCACGATGATATGAATATCAGGAGCATCCTCGCAAAAGAACTTTAAAGCTTCTAATGCTTTAGGACAATCTTGTATCTTATCGAGTACCATAAGTGTATCGTTGGGGGTAATATCTACCTGGCTGATGGCGGAGAGTGCCATCAGTATATCAGCTGTTGTGCCGCCTTTTTCAAACACTTCTGCTGCCTTCTGATTTCTGTCGAGACTGAAGAATGCAAGTTTTTTATATTCTCTTTTTCCAAATTCTTGCAGGATATAGGTCTTGCCTACTTGTCTTGCTCCGTTGAGAATCAGAGGTTTATGGTTTTGCTTGTTCTTCCATTCTACGAGTTTGTTATAGATGCTTCTTTCCATGATTTACACTTTTTCTAACGAATAATCGTATGAATTCCGCACTTTTTCTGACGAATAATCGTATGAACTTCACGCTTTTTCTGACGAATAGCGGAGCAAGGATACACTTTTTCTAACGAATAACCAAGGAAAAGGCCGACTTTTTCTCTTTTTCCTTTAAAACTTAATATTTGTTATACATTGAGGTTTATTCGCTTTTTCCAATAAAATGTTATACCTTTGTGGGCTCATAATAACTAACAAATAATATCAAAATGAATTTTTACAAGACATTAGGACTGAAAAACAGTCGTATTGACGTGGCTGATGCCTTGAGAGGATTGGCCGTAGCAGGTATTATTCTCTATCACTCTGTGGAGCATTTCAATATGTACGATGGAAGCATAGCGCATGCTTATACGCTGGGTTGTGATGATTGGATGGCAGATGTGCTGGCTTTGCTGCTGTCGGGAAAGATGTATGGCATCTTTGCCCTGCTCTTCGGATTGAGCTTCTTTATTATGAATGATAACCAGCAGCAGCGGGGAAATTGCTTTTCTGGAAGATTCGCCTGGCGAATGTTCCTCCTGGCAATGCTCGGTATCGTGAACACCGCCTTCTTTGATGGCGACATCCTCTTCTCCTATGCCATCTATGGACTGGTTCTCATCCCATTGAGTTATCTTCCTACCAAATGGCTCTGGTGGGTGGTTGCCTTTCTCTTTATCCAGCCGATAGAAATCTACTCCCTCATTACCGGATGGCAGGTAGATGCATCGTCGTTGGGAGAGGTGTATGGAAACATGTATCATGGTCATCAGCACGGCAGTTTCCTGGAGAATGCTTATGGCAACCTGCGATACGGACAGGTGGCTACCTATTACTGGTGCCTGATGAAGGGAAGACATACGCAGACCATCTGCCTTTTCGTACTCGGAATGCTGGTGGGTAGAAAGCGTTGGTTCTACAATGAGAACAACAACCTGGCTTTGTGGAAGAAGGTGCTGGCGGTTTCCATCCTGGTATTGATTGTGGGAGGCATAGCTGATGTGCGCCACATGGAAACATGGAACAATTGGCTTTATCCTATCTACAACTTCTTCATCCTCTCGTTTGTAGTATCAGGATTCGTATTGTTGTGGTACGGAAAGGAATGGTTCAGAAAGGGATTGTCGTTCCTGCGCCAGTTTGGCAAGATGAGTTTGACCAACTACTTTCTCCAGTCTATCATCGGTTGTGGACTGTTTGCTTATTATGGCTTCAATCTCCAGACGAAACTCGGCATCACCTATGCCTTCTTTGTGGGTATTGCCATGGTGGTAGTGCAATGCCTCTTCTCCAACCTCTGGCTCAAGTATCACTCCCATGGTCCTTTCGAGGGAATTTGGAAGAAGCTGACCTGGATTAAGTTCTAAATTTTCAAGTTTACTGTAAAACTGGAGTCTCCAGTTTTACAGTCTTATCCCATATTTCCAGTTGCCTTCATTCATCATCTGCGCTGGCATAAATTCTTTCATGCTGTTGATGATGGTGTTAAGCATCCGTTCTTTGATATAGTCTTCCCTAATGTATAGGGAGATGCGTCTCTGGGAAAGATAATCTCCTTCTATCTTTCTTACATTCTTGCGTTGTGCTTCATTTAGGAATTCGAGGTGCATCTCTGGAATGATGGTGAACCCGCCGTTCTCATCCACGATGCGAATTAAAGTTTCTATGCTGCCTGACTCATAGATGTGGTGCCCTTTGCTCCTTGCTTTACAGAAGGAGAAGGCACTATCGCGAAGGCATTGTGCTTCTTTCATAATCCACATGTTCTCATGTTCCAGATTCTCTGGCTTGAACACGGGCAGCTTGCGCCAGCAGTCTTCCGATAAATATACATAAAAGCGTTCTGTGTAAAGCGGAATCTCAAGTATTCCTTTACGAGGCAGGTCTGAAATGGCAATGCCAGCATCTATTTCTCCATCTTGCAAAACATGAAACATTTCTTCTGATTTCATCTCTTGAATAGAGAGGTTTACTTCAGGATAATCTTTTCTGTAATGCTTGATGAATTTGGGAAGAATGTAAGGAGCAATGGAGGGACCTACGGAGAGAGACAGAGATTTGCCAATCTGGTTCTTTTCTTCAGCCACGAGTTCTGTGATTTTCTCTAGCTCCAAAAGTGTCTTTTTAGCTTGAAGGATGATTTTCTCTCCTGCACTCGTTGGTGTTACCTGTTTGTTGGTGCGGTCGAAGATGCGCACATCGAGTTCTTCTTCTAACTTCAGCAGCATGGCGCTGAGTGTGGGTTGGGAAATATTGCACGAGTCTGCCGCCTTCGCAAAGTTGCGAAAGCGGTTGATTGCTACGATATATTTGAGTTGTTGCAGATTCATTTTGCTTTGAGTTATCTTGCTTTAATTTATCTTGCTTTAATTTATCTTGCTTTGAGTTTACATATCAGCTGTGTCATGTTGCCCATAGGACAGAACACGCACCAGGTTCTTGGACGATAGATAATGGTGAGCAGAACGCCCACAATCAGCGAGGTGAGCATGATGCCGTAGAGACCGAAGGCAAACTGCGCCTTCCATGGCTCAATCTCTACCGGGTAAGCCCAATGCCATGGCACGTTGAAGGTCCATAGCAGGTGGATGGTCTGATGGAGATCTTCTGTGCCCTTTGCCACCATTGTGGTGAGGATGATCATCTGTATGAAGAAGAACATGAAGAACAGGAGGAAGCCATGGCGGAACCATTTAGACGAGAACCATCTTGGTGCCGCCTTCTTGCGCGACCATCCCAGGGTGTTTCCTATTTGCAGGAAGAGTTGTCCTCGTCCACAATAGTTGTTGCAATATCCCTTTCCACCTCCGAATATGGCCATGAGCAGCGGAATCAGAAAACAGATGACTCCGAGCCATGCGAACACGATATTGAAGAATCCAAGGATGAAATAGGTGGCAGATACGAGCCACAGGTAATCACTCCATTTCTTATTTTTCTGTTTTGCCATGCGAATCAATTTGATGAAATTAAACGGGTTGTCTTAAAACTTTGTGGATTACTCCTGCCGGACAGTTTTTCTCGCAGATGCCGCAGCCTATGCACTTCTCCTCATCTATCTGGGCATAGCATCCCTTGTAGATGCTGATGGCATCCTTAGGACATACTTTCACGCAAACACCACATGCCACGCAGCGGTTTTGCTCGTTAATTGCTTTATACTTAGCCATATTGTTACTTACTTCTGAATACCTTCTTTTTCCAGTATCTCTTCCAGAAATTCAGATGCATCAGCCACGCAGAGCGGACACTCGCGAAGCACCTTGCCTGTGCCCACACCTTTCAGCAGTTTGCATTGTGTGGCACCATTGCGTTGCTTAAACTTATCCATTATCATTCTCATGCCCTTGATAGACTTCGCCTTGTCTTGTGTTGCGAGTCCAAGTACGATGCCAGCGCCAACGAGGGCTCCGCAGGTTCCCTCCATGTTACCCATACCTGCAGCAAAGGCATTGCCAGCGTTCTTGATGGTTTCCTCGTCCATACCGGTGAAGTCGTGGTAGGTGCAGAGCACAGCCTGTGTGCAATTATGTGAGCCACAACGTTTCTTTTCTGCTGCTATTTCTTTTCTTGTTTCCATTGTCATTTTTCTCTTTGTTTTTTTATTTTCTTATTTGTAATTTTGATTTCGGCTGCAAAGATAATACTTTTATTATAGATAAACGAAAGATTCTGGCTATAAGTTGATAGATGGTACTATTGTGGCTTTTTGAAAAAAAAGGTGTGTCATGGACTTATGACACACCTCTTTATTTTTTATTTATCCTTTCTGAATATCTTATCCACGACTATAGCAATGGCGCCATCGCCGGTTACATTGCAGGCGGTGCCGAAACTGTCCATCGCAATATAGAGGGCTATCATAAGTGCTTGCATATCAGCATTGAAACCTAAAACTGAGGCTAGCGGACCTAGCGCTGCCATGACGGCTCCTCCCGGAACTCCCGGAGCTGCTACCATGCAGATGGCAAGCACGAAGATGAAGTTGAGGAAGAGGGGGAGATTGCACGGCATACCATTGATGAGACAGATGGTGAGCGCACAACAGGTAATCTTCATCATTGATCCCGAGAGATGGATGGTGGCACAGAGCGGAATGGTGAATCCGGCAATGCCATCGGTGACGCCGTTTTTCAAGGTCTGCTTCAGAGTTACCGGAATGGTGGCTGCTGATGATGATGTGCCAAGTGCCGTGAAGTAGGATGGCAACATGTTGAATAACAGCTTAAAAGGATTCTTGTGGGACAAGCCGCCAGCCAACAGATATTCGTAAAGTAAGATGACGATATGAAGTACGAGAATCACGAGGATAATCTGTGCGAAGACCAGCAGAATGTGGTAGGCTTCGCCGGAGAAAGTCATGCCCAGGAAGATGCCGAAGATATAAAGGGGCAGTAGGGGAATGATGACTTTGGCAATGATACCTGATACGATTTCCTTGAATTCCTGAAAAACGTTCTGCATGGTGCGGCTGCCTTTGTGGGCAATGCCCAGTCCGGCAATGAACGAGAAAACGAGGGCACTCATCACATCTACCATGGCAGGTATCTTGATTTCGAAGAAGGGTTTGAGTTCTTCCACTTTATCTACTGCCACATGGGTAGAATTGGCAATCATGTTAGGAAAGGTGCCGAGCCTGTGCCATAGGCAAGAAGACCCGCCAGGATGGTGTCGGCAAAGGCGATGCCCACAGTGGCAAGGAGGAGTTTTCCGGCTCCGTGACCGATGTCGGCAATGGCTGGCGTAACGAGACCGATGATGATGAGCGGTATCATAAAGCCCAGAAACTGGCTGAAGATGCCGTTGAAGGTGAGAAACGCTCTGACGGCCGCTTCATTGAAGAAATTGCCGAAGATTACACCCAACAGGATGGCAATGATGATTCTTGCCAAGAGTGGCATTTTGATTCTTTTCATATTCGTAAAATTGCTTTTTGCCTGCAAAGGTACGATATTTCTGACTTTTTTCCAAGTATTTTGGTTATAGATTATACTTTTTCTAACGAATAACCAGGAAAAAGCCCACTTTAAAAAGTAAGGCCTGTTTAAAATGTTTATATTTCACGAAAATAATCTCTGATTTATGCCGTAATCTGGAATATTTTTCGTATCTTTACACCATCAAACTGAATGACTATGTTTAAAAAGAAAGATCCGAATCCTCAGTTAGATATATTCACGGCTCCCTCAATGCAGTTAGGAAGT
>ERZ791624.389-NODE-389-length-31406-cov-3.932187_pt1 | contig 31406 bp, 32 predicted proteins | sample MGYA00510058_ERZ791624 | MGnify/ENA primary metagenome ERZ791624 (study PRJEB30046, sample SAMN00715158) | human gut metagenome | study: EMG produced TPA metagenomics assembly of the A metagenome-wide association study of gut microbiota in type 2...
CGCGCCTCCTGTCTGCCCGAGCCCTCCGGGTGCTATCGCCGCGCCCGGGCGCAGCCTGCCGAGCCCCAGCTGCTCGCATAGCTCGCGCTTTAGGTGTCTTGTGACAAACACGCCGCCGATAAATTTGGGGCCGAGCGCATCGGGGGTTATATTCGTGTTGCCGAGCCCCGCGGCGAGCACCGTGCCCTCGGACGGGAGCAGGCGAGAGAGCTCCTGCGCCACGGCATCTATAAGTTCGTCGCTTATGCGCGAGGAGCGCGCGAACGACTGCGACTGCACGGTTATATATTCTCCGCGCGGCTTGCCCAATATTTCTTCGCCGCGCCTGTCCGTGACTCGCAAGCGGGTTATTTCCGCGCCCGCGCTTTCAAAGCTCGTGCATTCCACGCCGTCGATTCTGCTGCCCTCGAGATTTTCGCGCACTTCGAGCGCAAGGTCTGTTCTGAAGTTCATTTTTTCGTCTCCGTTTCGCTTTCGCAGGGGTGCGAAAGGCAAAAATTTTTTCTTTTTCTCTTGCATTTTGGCAAAGTCTATGATAAGATTATTAACTGTATGATGAAGGAGGTGCAAAAATGCCTAATATCAAGTCAGCTAAGAAGCGTGTCATCGTCAACAAGACAAAGGCCGCCCGCAACAAGTCCCGCAATTCAGCCCTTAAGACTGCCATAAAGAAGGCTCACACTGCTGCTGAGACCAACGCGGCAGATAAGAAGGAAGTTGTCACCGCAGCTATAAAGAAGGTCGATCAGGCAGCCGCCAAGGGCCTTATTCATAAGAACAATGCTGCTCGCAAGAAGTCCGCTCTTGCAAAGCTTCTCAACGAGGCGTAAGATTGCAAACAAACGATTAACGGTTCTGGCTTTTGCCATGACCGTTAATTTTTTTATTTTGCTCTTTTCGCGATTTTTCTTTTTGATGCGGCATAATATCCATTTGTAAATTTTTATCGTATGGTTTGACTTTTGCCTGTGTTTGGCGTATAATCATAATCGATAAGAATCAAACAGGAGGTGAGACCATGGACAAAGCTAAGAAGATAATCAAGATCGTCGCTATCATCATCGCTGTTGCCGCCGCTGTTGTCGGTATAGCGTTTGCCGTCAAGAAGATCATAGACAAGAAGAAGGCTGCTGCTGACGAGCCGGAGAATTATGTCTCCTGCTCCTGCTGCGATACCTGCGCACCCGCAGCCAACTGATTTTTTGAAAAAATTTCACCTGCTATACGCTATTGTGTATGGCAGGTGACTTTTTCTTATTTTTCCTTTGGTCTCGCAACAAATGACGCGATAAGACCGCAGAGCACCGCCGCGGTTATTCCCGCGCTCGATGCGGTCAGAGGACCCGTCAGGATGCCGAGCGCGCCCTTTTCGGCGATAGCCTCCTTGACACCTTTTACCATGGCGAAGCCGAAGCCCGTCAGCGGAACCGTTGCCCCCGCGCCCGCCCATTTCGCGAGCGGAGCATAGACTCCGACTGCGCCGAGCACGACTCCCGCCACGACGAAGCAGACGAGTATGCGCCCGGGCGTGAGCTTTGTCAGATCCATTATTATCTGACCCACCGCGCATATCGCGCCGCCGACCGCGAACGCCTTGAGAAAGCTGAGAAATATATCCATATCATCACCCGAAAGTATTTTTTTCAAATCTATTTTTTCCCCGCGACACGGCTATATTCACGCCTTTTGTATCGGGGAAAAATACACACTGTGAAATTAATAAAATTTTTACAGATAAAGTATTGACAAACGGCGATAATATTAATAATATCTATACTATAAGAGGCACGGAAATTAATTCCGCTTTCCTCGAAAACAAAAGGTTGATTTTAAAATTATAGTATAAGGAGAAATAAAAATGTCAACTTTTGAAAGAGTCCAGAAAATCATTTGCGAGCAGCTCGAGATAGACAGCCATCTTGTTACCGAGGATGCATCTATTTCCGGAGATCTCGGCGCAGACAGCCTTGATCTTGTCGATCTCTCTATGTCCATCGAAGAGGAATTCAACCTCGAAGTTCCCGACGATGTTCTCGATCATGTCAGAACTGTCGGCGATATCGTTAAGTTCATCGAGGACAACGCGTAAATATAATCAATAACAAAGGGGCTGTTTTGTATTGGATTCAATATGAAACAGCCCCTTTTGCCGCAACGGAGGGATATAAAATGATACTGAAGAATGCGGATATTTTCGATTCCGAGTTTGCTCTGCGCCGCGCGGATGTGCGCGTTGAGGACGGCAAAATAGCTGAAATAGGCGAAAATTTAAACGGCGGGGAGGAGCACGATCTTTCCGGATGCGTTATCCTGCCCGGCTTTATCGACATACATATCCACGGCTGCGGGGGAGCGGATTTCTCCGACGCTCAGCCGGATACGCTCGAAACCATGTCACGGACTCTCGCGAGTTTCGGCGTAACTTCGTTCTGCCCCGCGTCGATGACTCTGCCATATGACAGGATAGAAAAGGCGTTTGAGAATGCGGCGGGATATCTCGGCAAGGAGTGCGGCGCATATATCCACGGCATCAATATGGAGGGACCGTTCCTCTCATATGCAAAGCGCGGCGCGCAGAATCCCGAATATCTGCATGAGCCGGACATAGACGAGCTCAAAAAGCTCGATAAAATCTGCAAAATAAGACTTGTGTCGCTAGCACCCGAGCTTCCGGGAGCTATAGAATTTGCGCACGAGGCGTCGAAGATATGCACGGTGTCCGCCGCGCACACCGCCGCGACATTTGAGCAGGCGGAGCTCGGCTACAAAAACGGAATAACCCACACGACGCATCTCTTGAACGGCATGGATCCGATATATAACCGCAAGCCCGGCGCGGCAGTCGCGGCGCTCAGAGCCGAAAACGCCACGGCGGAGCTGATAAGCGACGGGATGCATATCCACCCGGCGTATCTCGCTCTGCTCTATAAAATACTCGGCGAGGACAGGAGTGTCGCGGTCAGCGACTCCATGTGTGCCTCGGGTCTCGGCGACGGCGAATATGAGCTCGGCGGCACGACAGTGTATGTAAAAGACGGCAAGGCTCTGCTCGCCGACGGTACGATAGCCGCGAGCACGACGAATATTTTTGCTGAGTTCAGGAATATAATCAGCTTCGGCGTGCCAGTCCGCCAGGCGGTGAAATCCTGCACGATAAATCCCGCCCGCGCGATAGGCGTCGACGATGTGACGGGCAGTATAGCAGTCGGCAAGCGCGCCGATTTCACTGTTCTTTCGTCCGATTTGAAAGAGCTCGAGTGCGTCTATATAAAGGGAAAAAGGATATAAAAAAGTATGCAAATCGCCGCTTGTGTGGTATAATATAGTATCTTAGACTCAAAGCTCGGAGGCTGAACATGAACTTTCTTGTTATTGACGGAAACAGCATATTGAACCGTGCGTTTTACGGCATAAAGGTGCTCACGACGAAGGACGGCAGATTCACCAACGCCATCTATGGCTTCATGAATATTTTTCTGCGCCTCAAAGACGAGTGCCAGCCGCAGGCGGTGGCGGTCGCTTTTGATGTCAAACAGCCGACTTTCCGCCATGAGATGTACGGCGGCTACAAAGCGACAAGAAAGGGTATGCCCGATGAGCTCGCGCAGCAGATGCCCGTGCTCAAGGAGCTGCTTGAGGCGATGGGCGTGCCGATAGTTGAAAAGCCCGGATATGAGGCGGACGATATTCTCGGCACTCTCGCGCGCCACAGCGGCGACGCCGTCTGTACGATAGCCACGGGCGACAGAGACAGCCTGCAATTAGTCTCCGACAGCGTCAATGTTCTGCTCGCCGCGACGAAGATGGGCAGACCCGTGACCGACAGATACACGCCCGAGGCAGTGCGCGAAAAATACGGCGTTGAGCCCGAAAAGCTCATTGACATAAAAGCCCTCATGGGCGATAGCTCGGACAATATCCCCGGCGTTGCGGGAATCGGTGAAAAGACCGCCGGCGATTTAATAGCCCGCTTCGGCTCGATAGAATATATCTACGACAATATTGACACGATAGATATCAAACCCGGAGTGCGAGACAAGCTGAAAAAAGACAGGAACATGGCGTTTTTGAGCAAAAAGCTCGGCACGATAAACTGCGATATCCCGATCGACAATAACCCGCAGAGCTATATTCTCAGAGCCCCCGACAATTTCAAGGTTACGAGAATGCTTGCGGATCTCGAGATGTTCAAGCTCATCGACCGCCTCGGACTTGAGATATCAAACACAGCCTCTGAGCCGCAAAAAGAGGAGAAGCCCGTCCCGGTCTGCGCCGAGGATGATTTCGGCCAGCTGATGACGCGCCTTAAGTCTGACGGCGAGAGCTATTTTCTCTGGGACGGCGAAAAGTGCCGTTTCGATCTCGGGGACAAAGTGCTCGTGTGCGACTGCGAAAACAAGAATTTTTATCCGTTCTTTATAAAGCTGCTCGAAGATAAAAATATAAAGAAATACACAGCGGACATAAAGTCGCTCTATTCGTTCGCGCAGGGCTGTTCGGCTCAGTGCAGGAATATGTGCGGCGACCTGGAGCTTGAGGGCTATGTCCTCAACCCCTCCGCCTCGTCCTATGACGCGCTGCGTCTTGCGGGCGAATATTCGGCGGCAGTGCCGGTTGAAAACGGCGACGAAAACGACTGCGCCGCCGCGTCGCTGAGAAGATTATTTGCGGCGATGGACAAAAAAATAGAGGAAAACGGACAGCAGAAGCTGCTTCATGATATAGAGCTTCCGCTCGCGCATGTGCTCTCTTCAATGGAGCAGACGGGCTTCGCTGTTGACCGCGACGGAATCGCGGAATTTGGCAAACAGCTCGGCGGGAGGATAGCCGAAATCGAGCAGGAGATATACGCTCTAGTTGGCTACGAGTTCAATCTGAACTCGCCCAAGCAGCTCGGCGAAGCGTTGTTTGAAAAGCTCAAGCTGCCCGCGAGAAAAAAGACAAAAAGCGGATATTCGACCGACGCGCAGGTGCTCGAATCGCTCGAAAACAAGCACCCCGCTGTGCGCGATATCCTCGAATACAGAACGCTTTCAAAGCTCAGGTCGACCTACTGCGACGGTCTGCTCAAGGTTATCGGCGAGGACGGGCGTATCCGCTCGACTCTGAATCAGACCGAGACGAGAACCGGCAGAATATCATCGACCGAGCCGAATCTTCAGAATATCCCCGTACGCTCTCCGCTCGGGCGCGAGATGCGGAAATTCTTCGTCGCGCGGGACGGATATGTGCTCGTTGACGCGGACTATTCGCAGATTGAGCTGCGCGTTCTCGCCCATATTTCGGGCGACCGAAACATGATAAAGGCGTTCAACGACAACACGGATATCCACACTGTGACCGCGTCCGAGGTCTTTGATATGCCGCCGCAACTTGTCACTCCGATAATGAGAAGCCGCGCGAAAGCGGTCAATTTCGGCATAGTATACGGCATCGGCGCGTTCTCGCTCGCCAAAGATATCGGAGTCAGCCGCAGCGAGGCGGATGAGTATATAAAAGGCTATCTCAGGCACTATTCAGGCGTTGACAAATATATGCACGACGTGGTCGAAAAGGCGAAGAAAGACGGCTACGCCGAGACGATGTTTGCGCGGCGCAGATATCTGCCGGAGCTCACCGCATCGAACGCCAACACCCGCGCTTTCGGCGAGCGCGTGGCGCGAAATATGCCCATTCAGGGCACGGCGGCGGATATAATCAAGATAGCGATGATAAGAGTTTACGAACGCCTTGAGCGCGAGAATCTGGCGGCGAAGCTGATAATGCAGGTGCACGATGAGCTGATAGTCGAAGCGCCGGAGAACGAAAAAGAGCGCGTGAGCGCCCTGCTCAAAGAGGAAATGGAAAACGCTGTTAAGCTCTCTGTGGCGCTCACTGCGGATGTCCATTCCGGGCGCACATGGTATGACGCGAAAGGCTGATAAAACGGAGGAAACATGAATCTGGTTTTTGTTTGCACGGGCAACATCTGCCGCAGTCCGATGGCGGAGGGGATGTTCAAAAAACTGCTCGAAGAAAAAGGGGAGAGCGGTATAGACTGCTCGAGCGCGGGACTTGCGACCTTTGACGGACGCCCCGCGAGCGACAACGCGCAGGCGGTCGCCCTCGAATACGGAGTCGATATCTCGGAGCATAAATCTCGTATGCTGACCCGCAGCATCGCGCGCAAGGCAGATCTGATAGTCTGCATGACCGATGAGCAGTATGAGACGCTCAACCGCATGATTCCCGACGAGAGACTCTATGTGCTCGCCGGCGGAGTTGACGACCCATACGGATGCGATATCGAAGTCTACCGCGAGTGTGCGAAGAAGATAAACGGCGCGCTGCCGGAGCTTTACGAAAAGATAAAGAGCGGGAGCTGATCGGTATTTTTGAAGTTGAAACGATCCCGATGACGGAAGAATATATAGGCGGCGTTGTGTCGCTCGAGCGCGAATGTTTTTCGCATCCGTGGAGCGAGAAGTCGCTTCGGGAAGAGCTTGATAACGATCAGGCTCATTTTCTCTGCGCGGTTGCCGACGGATGCGTCGCCGGATATATCGGCGTGCAGGAGATAGTGGGCGAGGCGTATATAACCAATGTTGCCGTGTCCGAAAAATTCCGCCGCCGCGGGATAGCGGAAAAGCTGCTCGAAGAGGCGGAGCGCGGTGCAATAAAACGCGGCTGCGTGCTGATAACGCTCGAGGTCAGGGCTTCAAACGCCCCGGCGAAGGCGCTCTATAAAAAACGCGGCTTCAAAGAAGTCGGAACAAGAAAAAATTTTTATTCCGATCCGCGCGAGGATGCGGAGATAATGACAAAGTTTTTTGACAGATGAGGGTGAGCGAAATGAAGATACTTGCAATCGAATCCTCCTGCGACGAGACCGCTGCGGCGGTCGTCGAGGACGGCAGACGCGTTATTTCAAGCGTCATAGCGTCGCAGGTAAAGGAACATATACTCTACGGCGGAGTCGTGCCGGAGATAGCGTCAAGGCGCCATGCGGAGGCGATATCCGGTGTTGCCGGCGAGGCGCTCGACAGGGCGGGGATGAATGTCGGCGATGTTGACGCGATAGCCGTCACATATGCGCCCGGGCTTATCGGCGCACTGTTAGTCGGCGTGAATTTTGCAAAGGGACTCGCATTTTCTGCGAACAAACCGCTCGTGCCCGTGCATCATTTGCGCTCGCATATCGCGGCGAATTATATAACTCACCCCGACCTTGAGCCGCCGTTTCTCGCGCTCGTCGTGTCCGGCGGTCACAGCCACATAATCGAGGTGCGCGACTACACGGATTTTCATATTATCGGCAGAACGCGCGACGACGCGGCAGGCGAGGCGATGGACAAGGCGGCGCGCGCCATGGGGCTCGATTATCCAGGCGGCGTGAACCTCGACAGAGTGTCCAAGGACGGCGACCCGAAGAGCTACAAGCTCCCGCGTCCGCATGTTGACGGGAGCGAATACGATTTCAGCTTCTCCGGACTCAAGACTGCTGCCGTTAATATTATCCACAACGCAAAGCAAAAGGGCGAGGAGATAAGCGTGCCCGATCTCGGCGCGTCGTATATCGAGGCGGTCGTAAGATGCCTGCGCGAAAACACCGAAAAAGCGGCGCTGAACTTCGGTTTCGACAAGATAGTCCTGGCAGGCGGCGTGTCCGCAAACTCGCGCCTGAGAGCGGAAATGACCGATATCTGCAAGGCTCATTCATGGTCGCTGTTCATGCCCGAGCTGTCGCTTTGCGGCGACAATGCGGCAATGGTCGGCGCCCAGGGCTACTATGAATTCAAGGCTGGAAACATCGCCCCGCTGACCCTCAATGCACGAGCTTCGATGCCTATTGATGAAATTGATAAATTTTTATCAAAAAAGGTCTGAAAGTTAACAGTTTAGTCATTGAAAAACCGAGTTTATTGGGGTATAATACATACTGGGTAAAGATGGTACCTTTCTTAATAGATTAGACGAAAGGAGTCAAATATCATGAAACATTTGACACAGAACAAGACAGTGATCGACTGGATCGAAGAGAAGATAGCTCTTGTATCTCCCGATGAAGTCATGTGGATCGACGGCAGCGAGGAGCAGCTTGACGCTCTGCGCGCCAAGGCATGCGAGACCGGCGAGATGACCAAGCTCAACGAGGATCTCCTCCCCGGATGCCTGCTTCACAGAACCAAGCCCAACGATGTTGCGCGTGTTGAGAACCGCACATTCATCTGCGCCGAGAGCGCGGATCAGGCAGGTCCGACCAACAACTGGATGGATCCCGCTGAGGCTTATAAGATGCTCTATGATATAGCCAGAGACAGCTATAAGGGCAGAACAATGTATATTATTCCTTATTCGATGGGTCCTGTCGGCTCTCCGTTCTCGAAGATCGGCGTTGAGCTGACTGACTCCATCTATGTCGTTCTCAACATGGCTATCATGACGAGAATCGGCAAGAAGGTTATGGATACTCTGGGCGACAGCAACGACTGGGTTCGCGGACTGCACTGCAGCTGCGACATCGACCCCGAGAAGCGTTATATCTGCCAGTTCCCGCAGGATAACACCATCATCTCCGTCAACTCCGCTTACGGCGGAAACGTCCTCCTCGGCAAGAAGTGCTTTGCTCTTCGTATAGCTTCCTATCAGGGCTGGAAAGAGAGCTGGCAGGCTGAGCATATGCTTATCCTCGGCCTCGAGAATCCGAAGGGCGAAGTCAAATATATCTGCGCGGCATTCCCGTCCGCCTGCGGCAAGACCAACCTTGCCATGCTTATCCCGCCCGAGGGATACAGAAACAAGGGCTACAAGATCTGGTGCGTCGGCGACGACATCTCCTGGATCAGAAAGGGTCCCGACGGCAGACTTTATGCTATCAACCCCGAGAACGGTTTCTTCGGCGTTGCCCCCGGCACGAACGAGAAGTCCAATCCCAACGCGCTTGCCGCGACAAGAAAGAATACCATTTTCACAAACGTTGCGCTTAACCTTGACAACAACACCGTCTGGTGGGAAGGTCTCGACAAGAATCCGCCCGAGAACGCCATCGATGGCAGGGCAGACCGTGGAACGGCAAGACGAGCGAGGAAAAGGGCGCTCATCCGAACAGCCGCTTCACCGCTCCCGCTGTCAACTGCCCGTGCATCAGCTCCGAGTTTGAGAATCCGGCAGGCGTTCCGATCTCCGCTATCGTCTTCGGCGGCAGAAGAGCTAAGCTCGCTCCGCTGGTCTATCAGTCAAGAAGCTGGAATCACGGCGTGTTCGTCGGCTCGATAATGGCTTCCGAGACCACCGCAGCAGCAGCCGGCGCAGTCGGCGTTGTCCGCCGCGATCCCATGGCTATGCTTCCGTTCTGCGGCTACAACATGGCTGATTACTGGCAGCACTGGATTGACATCGGCGCAGGCCTCGACGAGGATAAGGCTCCGAAGATATTCAACGTCAACTGGTTCCGTAAGGACGACGACGGCAACTTCCTGTGGCCCGGCTTCGGCGACAACATGCGCGTGCTTGAGTGGATCATCAAGCGCTGCGAGGGCAAGGTCGACGCAGAGGAGACCGCTATCGGCTTCGTACCCAAGGCTGAGGACATCAACCTTGAGGGCATCGAGGACGAGGTCAGTGAGGATCAGCTCAAGGAGATCCTGAGTGTTGACAACTCCCTTTGGGAGGACGAGGCAAAGGGCATCGAGGAGTTCTACGCTAAGTTCGGCGACAGACTTCCCAAGGCTTTGAGCGACGAGCTCAACACCCTCAAGGCTAATCTTGAGAAATAATTAAATAAAATTGCGGCAGACAGGTGTGCTTGTCTGCCGCTTTTTTATTGGTTTGTCATATCGGCGCAGGCAGAGCGCAAAAAACAACAGCCGTGATTCTCAACGAACCACGGCTGCTGATATTTAATTTTGCTTACAGTGTCTCAAATCTCTTTACGCCTTTGCGCTTGAGCCTTGCAAATGATATCGCGGTTATTATTGCTATGACCGCTGTCGCGATTATCAGCGCGAACACATTCGGCAGCACCTGCACCGCGAGCAGATATACCGCGACGAGCACGATGATATACGCCCAGCCGAGGCACATTGCGAGTATGATGCCGAGACTCTGCTTGACCGCTCCGCTCTCACTGCTCCAGGTGAGATTAGGCATCCTGATGTTCACTCTGAGCCCCGAAACGGCGCACAGAAGCGTGAATATCTGCGGCAGTATAATCATGACCGCCGCGGCGAGAAGCTCCGGCTTGAGGGCAATACAGAAGCATATGCTGCATATCAGCGCGGGGACGGCGGTGAAGAGCATGTGGAGCTTCAGCTTTGCCCCGAGAATCTGCCACGAGGTGACGGGGAGCGAACGGGCTATCCAAAGGCTCTTGCCCTCGAGGGATATCGCGGGCGCGGTGAGTATATTCATAGAAGAGAGCAGGCATAAAAGTAAGCACGCGAAGGTCGGGGCATATTCCAGCAAATCCTCATCCATTCGGGTGACAACGCCGATAAACCAGTCGCTTTTTATCAGCGAGAAAACAGCGACGGCTATCATAAACAGCGCCCCGAGCGAGCAGTTGAGCATATAAGACGGGCTCGAGAGGAAGTGGTTTATCTCGCGGCGCAGAAGCGCGCGGTCGGTGCCCTGCTGCTTGACCGTCTTTTCTTTGTAGACTGTCTTTGCGGTCTTTCCGCTGCTCGTGACGAGCTTTAAGAATGTGCGCGACATTATGAGCCACGTCGCGGCGAGCAGAGCGAGAATGATGAGTGAAATTATAATTGTCGGCAGAACATCGCCCGCGAACGCCTTGCCGAAAATATAGAGCAGATAGGCGGACGTGCGCACCTTTGCGGCAACAGCCGCGCTATTCGCAACGATGCCGGTGATTATCTCATTCGCTCTGAAGTAGACATAGTAGTAGCCGCCGAGAAACGCTATTGAAACTATAACTGTTATAATGCTCTTGTTTTTTAATTTAACTGCGATTTTTGCAACGACCCAGCCGAGTATGCACGACAGTATAAGCACGAGAACAGTCACCATAACGGCCATTATAACGGCTGTTATGCCGGATATTCCGGGATGCGCGGTTATGAAATACACGCCGACGGCGGGGATTACCACAACGCCGGAATACATCAGCCCCATGAGATAGACTCCGATGAGGCGCGCCGCCATGATATCGCGCACTGGAATGGGCATCGAGAGCAGAAGGTCGTTGTCCTTTGCGTCATAGAGGCTTGAATATGTGTTGAACACGCTGCCGAAAACGCCGAAAAGCGCGGCGGTAGCGCCCATAATGGCAAAATAGAGCCAGCTCATGCCATAGGTTATCAGCGGGCGCATCGAATATGACATATAGCAGAACATTCCGCCGATGGCAAAAATCATGAGCAATATGAACAGCACTATCGAGAATGTCGCCGAGCGTGCAGATTTGCCCTTGCCCGTCTTGCGGTCAACGAAGAAACTTTTATTGAGTTCGAGAAGCTGTTTCTTTATCAGTGTTTTCAGCATTCTTCTCCCTCCAGTTCGAGGAACACGTTCTCAAGGCTGGAGTCGCCCTTAACCTCTTCCATTGTGCCGGAGCGGATGAGCTTTCCGCTTTTTATTATCGCGACCTTGTCGCAGAGCTTTTCGGCAACTTCGAGCACATGGGTCGAGAAGAATATTGCGCCGCCGGAGTTGCAGACCTCGCGCATCATGCCTTTTAACAGATGCGATGCGGCGGGATCGAGACCGACGAAGGGCTCGTCCATGATGATTAACTTGGGCTCGTGGATCCATGCGGAGATTATCGCGAGCTTCTGCTTCATGCCGTGGGAATATGCCGAGATGGGCTGCGCGAGGTCGGCGGTCAGCCCGAACATATCGGCATATTTATGTATGCGCTCGCGGCGGTCGTCGGCGCTGACGCCGAAAATATCAGCGATGAAGTTCAGATATTTTATTCCCGTCATGTATTCGTAGAGGTCGGGATTGTCGGGGATATAGGCTATGATTTTTTTGCAGGCGAGCGGGTCATCTTTTATCGAGATGCCGTTTATCGTTATCTCTCCCTCGTCGAACTGCAAAATGCCGACAACGGATTTTAGCGTTGTGGTCTTGCCCGCGCCGTTGTGGCCGATGAAGCCGTATATCTCGCCGGGCGCGATATGCAGCGTCAGGTCGTCAACAGCCTTTTTCTCGCCGTAGGTTTTGGTCAGATTTTTGATGTTAAGCATAATGTCTCCTTTTCGTCCGCCGGGGCGGACAGATATCTTTTCCCTTTTCTATATTAGTATATTTTACGCTGCCGGTCAATCCGGCGGTGTTTTATTTTACGAACTCTTCACAAATTGCCGCGAATTTCTTTTCGCTCGGTATCTCGTGCGTTATGAACTTTCCGTTATAGAACAGCGAAAATGCGGTGTAGGCGCAGGGCGCGTTTTGAGCCTGCTCGCGCGATGAGATATGCACGGCGCTCAGCGGAAGATTCATATCGTTTGCCATGTTTTCAATTAGCGGAACATATTTTGCCGTAAACGGACACTGGCTTGTATAAAATATCTCGAACCCGCTGCCGTCAGTTTGAGCGCTCTTTGCCTGCTCACGAAAGCGCGGAGCGGGCGCGGACGGATCAAACGGCAGATACATCAGCTCGAAATACGGCTCTGCCGAATCGGCTTTTATGAAGCCCTTATATTTCAGATATTTCGGGTCGACAAGAAAACCGCGCTTCTTCGCCGACGAGAGTATGCAAAGCCCAGATTTGCCCTTTTCGCGGCTGTCGCGGATACATTCGTTGAGCAGGTCGTTTGAATATCCGTGTCCTTTGAAAGAGCCGGAGACCCAGAGACAGTCGATGAACATATAGCCTGGCGCGTCTATCGGAGCCCATGCGTTTTCGGCGGGGATATACTCAATAAAACACTTCCCGCGCGCGTCGGCTTTTAAAAATACCAGACCCTCGCCGAGCCTTTCGGCAAGCCACTGCTTTTTTGCAATGACCTGCGGGTCCTTGGCGTTTGATATTGCACAGCATATGTGCTCGCCCTCAAGATTTTCGGGTGACAGGCGAATGTAGTTCATGGCTTCCTCCAATAATAATTATAAAACGCTTGTTTTATAACAACTGTTATAATTATATCACACTTTTTGCCGATGTCAACAATGCAGATTAAAAATGATATTTGTCGAATTGGGCTTTATATTTTCGCCCTGAGCCGCCATTTTACACTGAATAAAAAATAACCGCCGCGAACTTTCAGATGAAAGATACTGCGGCGGTTATTCGGCTGTTTTTCAATCCTGATGTAATTCGTCTTCAGCCCATTTGATCGGGTTGTCGTCAATATATTGCCATTTGACTTGATAATCGTATTCGTCACGGATTATATGGTCATAAAAACCTTTTTGCCAAATTGATTTTTTGACTTGCTTAGTTACGGAACCTTTGAACTGTTGTGTTATGCGGCTGACCGTAGGGGCGACCTGCGGTCGCCTATTATCTTTATCAATACGGATAATCATGTGTACATGGTTAGCATAATTACATAATTGTCAACGAATATATTTTCATAAACCGTGTTAAGTTTTTGTATCTCGTTTTCAACAACTGTTCCGGTCTCCGACAGGCGACCGCAGGTCGCCCCTACGGCAATGCGTGACAATATGGGCTTTCTGTCATCTATGCAAATCGTGATAAAATATGCTCCGTTTTGCGAATAGTCGTAATCTTTCAGCCTGTTAGGCTTTCTTCTCCGTTGTTCCATGGCATATATTTCACTGCGCAAACTGGCTGTTGTAGAGCTTCGTATAGAATCCGTTCTTCGCGAGCAGCTCTTCGTGCGTGCCCTGCTCGGCGACCTTGCCGTCTTTCATAACGAGAATACAGTCGGCGTGGCGGATGGTCGAGAGTCTGTGCGCCACGACGAACGAGGTGCGCCCCTGCATGAGTGTATTGAACGCATCCTGAACTTTCAATTCCGTTCTGGTGTCTATCGATGAAGTCGCCTCGTCGAGGATGAGCATCGGCGGCTTCATGAGCATGACGCGTGCGATGCAGAGCAGCTGCCTTTCGCCCTCGGAGAGTCCGTCGTCGTCGCCGATGACGGTGTCGTAGCCGTTTTTGAGGCGCTTTATAAAGCTGTGAGCGCGTGCTGCCTTGGCGGCGGCGATTATCTCTTCATCCGTGGCGTCGGGCTTGCCGAACGCTATATTCTCGCGGACGGTGCCGTTCTTTATCCAGGTATCCTGGAGCACCATGCCGAAATGGCGCCTGAGGCTGTGGCGTGTGATGTCATTTATATTCTCGCCGTCAACCTTTATGCTTCCGCCGTCAACGTCGTAGAAGCGGAGCAGGAGATTGATAAGCGTAGTCTTGCCGCATCCTGTCGGACCGACAACGGCTATTGTCTTGCCGGACGGGGCGAAGAAATCGAAGCCGTCGATGAGCTTTTTGCTCTTGTCATATGAGAAGCGGACATTGTCGAACTCCACGCTTCCCTCGGGGTCGCTGAGCGCCGAGCAATTTTCGTCCGACTCCTCGGGCTTTTCGTCTATGAGCTCGAATATTCTTGCCGCGCAGGCGAGGGCATTCTGAAGCTCTGTCACGACGCCGGAAATCTCGTTGAACGGCTTTGTGTACTGGTTCGAGTAGGCGAGGAAGCTGACGAATCCGCCGACGGTCACCATGCCGCCGATGGCGAATATTCCGCCCATGAGCCCGACTACAGCGTAGATAAGATTGTTGATAAATCTGGTGGTCGGGTTTGTAAGCGATGAGAAGAATATGGATTTGAGCGAATATTTGCGCAGCTTTTCGTTGCTCTTGTCAAATCTTTCAACCGCCCTGTCCTCATATGAAAACGCCTGAACGGTCTTTTGATTCTGTATCATCTCGTTGATGAGCGCAGTCTGCTCGCCGCGGGTCTCGGACTGCTTTTTGAACATCGAATAAGTGCGGCGTGCTATAAAACGTGCCGTGAACAGTGATATCGGGGTCAGCACTACGACCGCGAGAGTGATGAGCGGCGATATAGTGAGCATGAAAACGAGCGTCACGGCTATCGTGACAACGCCCGTGAACAGCTGGGAGAAGCCGAGAATCAGTCCGTCGGCAAACTGCTCCGCGTCCGCCGTTATGCGGCTGACGATATCGCCGTAGGGGTGGGAGTCGGCGAACGCCACGGGGAGGGTCTGCATATGCGAAAATGCCTTTGAGCGTATATCGCGCACGGTGTTATAAGCTATGCGGTTGTTGATGATGTTCATCACCCACTGGAGCACTCCGCCGACGATGGCGCAGATCAGAATGCCGAAAAGGCACTTCTTTATGACTTCAAAATCAACGTTGCCGTGCAGCTTTATTCCGTCTATCGCGCGTCCGGCGAGGACGGGGATATACAGCGAGAGAATGACGCTTGCAACGGAGAGGATGAGCGAAAGGAACAGCAGAAGCTTCGAGCGGCCGATGACCGCGATAACTCGCTTGAAAACGGTTTTGTTCTTCACGGTTACGCATCCTCCTTTTCAAGCTGGGAATCGAAAATTTCTTTGTAGACTTCGCACGAGCGCAGAAGCTCGTCGTTCGTGCCCACGCCGACTATCTCGCCCTCGTCGAGGACTACTATGGTATCGGCGTTTCTTATCGCCGCAACGCGCTGGGACACGGTTATAACAGTCGGGGCAAAGTCGGTGTTTCTCAGCGCCTTGTTCAGCGCCGCACCGGTGGCGTAGTCGAGCGCGCTCGCCGCATCGTCGAGGATGAGCACCTCTGGTTTTCTGACAAGGGCGCGGGCTATTGTCATTCTTTGGCGCTGACCGCCCGAGAGGTTCTTGCCCTCCTGTTCGAGGACAAAGTCGAGCTGCCCGCTCTTGTCCTCTATCATCTGCTTTGCCTGCGCCGTTTCGAGCGCCTGCCAGATTTCTTCGTCTGTGGCGTCCTGCTTGCCGAAGCGGATATTGTCCCTGACAGTGCCGGCGAACAGGGCTTTTTTCTGCGAGACGACGCCTATTTTCGAGCGCAGAGCCTTTGTGTCGTAGTCGCGCACGTCAATGCCGTCAACGAGCACGCATCCGCCGGTGACATCGTAGAATCGCGGAATAAGATTGACGAGCGAGGTTTTGCCCGAGCCGGTCGAGCCGATAACGCCTATTGAGCTGCCGCGCTTTATTTTGAGGTCGATATTGTGCAGCGATTCCTCGCTGCCGTTATATGACAGGCACGCCTTGTCAAACTCGACTGAATATTCGCTGTTTTCGTTGCCGTCGATTACATGACCGGGGACGGTGCCGGGCTCGATATCGAGCACCGATTGAATTCGGTTGCCGCAGGCTATCGCCTTTGTGACGCTGATTATGAGATTCGCGAGCTTTATCAGCTCAACGAGGATCTGTGACATGTAGTTATAGAGCGCAACGACCGCGCCGCGCGAAATGGCGCCGGAATCAACGCGTATTGCGCCGACATATATCAGTGCGATTATCGCGAGGTTTATGAGCACGAAAGTTGCGGGGTTCATGAAAGCGGATATCCTGCCGACCGCTGTCTGCATCTCGGTCAGGGCGTTGTTCTTGGCGTCGAAGTCCGCAATTTCCTCTTCCTCTTTGCAGAACGCTCTGACGACGCGGGTGCCAAGCAGGTTTTCGCGCGTCTTGCTCAGCAGACCGTCCAGTTTCTGCTGAACCTTGCGGTACATCGGGATGCACACGAGCATTATCGCGAACACGACCGCGGCGAGAGCGGGCACTGCAACGACAAACACGAGCGACGATTTTACATCGACCGTGAACGCCATTATCACCGCGCCGAATACGACGAACGGCGAGCGCAGGACGAGACGCAGAGTCAGGTTCGTTCCGGTCTGCACCTGGTTTATGTCGCCCGTCAGGCGGGTTATAAGCGTCGGCGCGCCGAGCGAATCGAGCTGGGAATAAGAGAGCTTGCCGATATGCTGGAAGAGCGCGTGGCGGATATCGGTAGCGAAGCCGACTGACGCTTTCGCCGAGAAATACTGCGCCACAAGCGTGCTACAAAGACCCAGTATGCCGAACAGACCGAGCAGCAGGCAGCGTTTGATAATATAAACCTTGTCGCCGTTCTCTATGCCGACATCGATTATAGTTGAGACTATCAGCGGAACAATCAGCTCGAACGCCACTTCAATGAGCTTGAAAAACGGCGCGAGAATACTTTCAATTTTGTATTTCTTCAAATACTTCAAAAGCTTTGACATGCTATTCTCCTCTTGTTTTATACTGCATTCTATAATGGTATATAATACCCTAAATAATACCATGAAAACGGCTTTTTTTCAAGATGCTGCGGCTATTTCCCGTTCCTTGACAGAGACGGGGAGCAGTGATAAACTTATGCGTTGTAGAAAAGAAACGGTGTGGTGAACGATGAAAGAAAAGGCTCTCAAAAAAGAGGAAGAGCTTCTCGAATGCGAAAAGCTCTGGATTTTTGCCGTCATGATAGCGGTCGGCGGATTTTTCGGCGCATATACTTATGTTCAAAAGGGCGGCGTGTTCTGTAACGCGCAGACAGCAAACTTCGTGCTCATGGCGGTTCAGCTCGGGCGCGGGAACTGGCGCAAGGCGCTGTATTATCTTCTGCCCGCTTCGGCTTATCTGCTCGGCACGGTCATTTCGGAATTCTTGCCCAAGCATATAAACCGCCGTAAGATAGTTCGCTGGGACACGGCGTTCGTGGCGTTTGAAATGGCGTGGATATTTGCGCTCGGCTTCGTCCCGGACGATGCGCCGCCGCAGATCTGCCAGGTGGCTGTGAATTTTATCGCTTCGATGCAGTTCAACACATTCCGCCAGGCGAAAAAGATTCCGATGGCGACTACCTTCTGCACCAACCATGTCCGCCAGGTCGGCTCGAACCTCGTCAAGTGGCTTCGCAGCGGTAATAAAGAGGCGCGCGGCAAGATGTTCGCGCATCTGCTGATGATAGGCTCGTTTGTCGCGGGCGCGGTCGCTTCAACTTTTCTCTGCGGCTATCTTGGCGGCAAGACCATCTGGTGCGCCGAAATATTGCTCGCGATAGTGTTCTTTGCGCTCCTGCGCGCCGATCTCGGCGAGGAACATGATAAACTCGATGTCGTTCCGCACGGTCATTGATGACAAGCTGTTAAGCTTTACATGATTTATAAATAAAAAAACAAAAGCTCCCATGCGTCCCCGAATGTGTTGATATATCGGGAAAGTCGCACGGGAGCTTTGATTTTTGCGCTAAAAAATAAGCGCGTAAATTGTAAAGTAAATCGCTTTACAATTCGATTTAGCCCATTATGGGTATCTCAAGGAATGTGTAGGTGAAACAATTGACAATATAGAAAATAAATGCGGCTGTCGGGACTGCATATCCAGCAAATTTTTTCGCCTTACTCTCAGAAAGTGAAGAATACATCGCTGCGCAGGCGATGAGCGTGAACATCTCGGTGTAGTAAAACACGCGCTGACCGGAGGCGTAGACGGACGAAGAGAATCCGAGCACTGCGGCGCAGCAGACAGCGGCGCTGAACAGTACGCCGACGGTGAAACCGAGCTTTTTGTTCTTTTTGATGAGCGCCGCTATAAGAATGAAAAGGCTAAAGAGAAAGACAAAACAGAGCGCGATAACCGCGAGTTCGAGCGGAAGGTAATTGCCGCTCTTGAACATCTTTTCAAAGCCCTTGTCCGGGGTGGTGCGGCGGATAATAATATATGCGGCGTTGACTCCGACGCACAGCACCGAGGCAAATATTGCAAAGATTGATGAAATTATCTTTATTCTTCGCGAGCCTCCGAATGCTTCATATACTGATGCGCCAAGCAGAACGAGAAAAACAGCCGTGGTTATCAGCGAGAAGAAAAACGAAAAAGCGAAATAATTCGAAAATCCGCAGAGCAGTTTTTCAAATATATTCATTTTAGAGAATCTTTCAAAACCCGACGCCGCTTCCATCGCTCCGCGCCCGCGAAGTCCGGGCGAGAGAACTAACACCGCGGCGGAAACTGCGCTCGGCAGAAGCGGGATGAATTGACGGAATCTGAGCCTGCGTTGATATGCCGAAAAAATCAGCAGAATCACCTGCAGCGCGAGCGCCGCGGCGCAGGACTGCTCCTGAGATGCCGCGACGACAGAAGCAATCGCGGCGGCGACATATGCCATGGGATTCACGCGCCCGCCGAACACCTCGAATGTGAGCGGAGTCACCGTGATAAGCAAGGCAGTGAACGGAACGAGGAATGTGAACGAACCCGCAAACCAAAACACCGACGGGTTGAGGCATGGCAGGAATACTGCCAACGGCACCGAGCAGGCGAAGATGTATCTCTGTTTTGCATCTGCCTTTTCGCCGAAAAAGTCCGACAGGCGGCAGAGAAAATACATTATATATATAATCAGCGCGGCGATGAACAGCTTCCAGAAAATGAGCGGCAGGCGCAGGAAGTTTATCATCAGCCATTCGCCGACTATCCGCCCGGACACGGTCGTGTACCGCTCGTGCAGCCAGCTTGTTACCGTGAATCTGTTTCGGTGGAGTATGCCGAGAAAGTGACCGTCGTCGGTTTTGAGGATCAGCCGCGTGAACACCGTGCAGAAAAACAGTATGGCGGCGGAGAATGCGGCGATTATCGAGCGCGGAGAATTTTGAAATTCTTTCAGCTTTTCTCTCATCTTTCGCCACCTCCCGCCAATGCATACGGATTTTCGGCGGTTCCGCTCCCACAAAGAACGAGAACATTGCTGCGAAGATACATCGCCGGGCATACGCCGCACAGCTCGTCCGCCGCGAGCGTTTTATAGAATCCGCCGGTCGTGGTGACCGCCGTCACGCTGCTCTGATTCGTTGAAACCGGCGAGCTTGTCCAATACCAGCAGTATTTGCGCAGAGTTAAATAGCGCGAAGTATCATTTTTGATGCACTGCTCGGTCGGGCTTCTGCGGCGGTCGGCGGCGCTTATATTTTTGAGCATATCTTTTGACGGCAGGAATATTGAATCGCCGTTTTTGTCAGGCGATATGAGCGAAAGGTTAAACTCTGAAAAATTCTCCGGATTTAAAAATCCGCTCTCCGAATTGAGCCATGCGCGCAGGGGAGAGGTGAAATAATCGGAACTGCCGATGCCGTACTCAGACGGGTCGAACGCCCTGAAGCACAGCACTTTTTCGCTCATGAGCAGAGTCTTGCCGCCCGTTTCGATGACTCTCCATATAATAGGCTCGCCGAGATATGAGCCGATGGCTATTCTGTCGCCGCTCTTGAGCGTGACTTCCCGCGATTCATTTCCACCGACGCTGACGGACGAAGAAAACAGCAGGTGAGCCGATGCGCTTTTGATTTTTGCGTTCTCGATAAAAGTCAGCGCAAATAGCAATATTGCCGCAATTGCAGCCGCTCTGAAAGCCTTTTTCACCGGCTCACCCCTTCTACTTTATTTTACATATACTATGTCGAGCTCGTTGCAAGGTCCGCCCAGCTTCTGCTTCCCGGCGGAGTTGAGCCCGAGCATGCCGTTTGCCGCGAAAAATTCGCTCTCGATAACGCACGGCTTGTTGAGATTCTTGAGCTGAGTCGCTTTTGTGCCGGTCGTGTTGCCGATGCCCTTGACATACATCGACGAGCAGTTGCCGCCGTTTAGCAAAAACGCATTCCTCGCGCCGTATGCTATGAGGACTTTCATCATATTGTCGAGCGGCATAAATTCGCCGACGGCCATGATATACTTGTTCTCCGATATCTGCGCGAACACCGTGCGGTTGTGATAATAAGTGTCGTGCTCGTTGGTCGCCTTGCCGTTTGCTATGACCTGCCACTGATAGCGCAGGGAATTGTAAACGCCCTGCGAGATATAAGATTTGCAGTTCTCGTTTGTGAGCGTTTCGACTTTCCATGTGCCGTTTCTGTAGATCAGCAGTCGCTTTTGCCCGCTGCCGTCCGTTGAAACAATCGAGCCGCTGCGAATTGTCGGAGCGCCTTTTTTATATGTTGAGCCTGCCTCGCCGTTTATCGCTATGAGCGCGCCGCTCTTTCTGCCCATATCCTCAACCCTGCCGACATTCGTGCCGAGAAGTTGTTGGCTCGATGCAACGCCGATGTGCTCGGGCGAGCAGGTGATTATCGCTATATTGACTACCGGCTGATAAGTAACTGTCTTGTCGTAGTCGATAGCGCCGTCAGCGTTCGCTTTTTTGAAAGCCTGAGTTATCTGCGGCCCATAGGCTATTCGGTGGATTTCTATATTCACTCCGTTTGAATTGAGCTTCCACGCCCTGAGCACTTTTGCGCCGGCGATGCTTTTGACGCTTCCTGCGCTGACTTCAAGCTTGCCTTTTGAAGCTGAACCGGAATTATTCGATTTTGCAGTTGTTGCGGGCTTCGATGCCGACTTGTCTGCCGTCGGTTTCTGCGTGTTCTGAGCAGTGCTCTCCTCTGCGGATTCGGATACCACTTCGGAGTTCGTCTCTTCTGCACTCGTCTGCGCATTGACTTCTGTCGCAGTTGTGTCTTCTGCCGCGGTCGTGCCGGGCTCGGGCGTTTTTGTGCCGCATGCCGTGAAGCTTATAAGAATGAGCAGGCACGCGAGCAAAAGCGCGAATAATTTTCTTGTCATATGTATCCTCCTCCTGAATATTTCTTCCAAATCGATTATATCATTGTGCCTCGCTCAACTATATGCTGCAAGCGCATTTTGACAAATAATTTTTCGTCATTTTGCACTCTTTTTTATATAGTATATATGTATATTCTCTCTTAATTTTTGCTTTAATGCGCTGATACTTTATGATATAATTAAAGCAGCGGCGGGCAAGTATGCATATGCTAACCGAACTTGCCGCGCCCGATATGCATTGTTTGTGCATAAATTCTCTGAAAGGGTGAAGATATATGAAATATGCTGTAGTTCTCTGCGACGGCATGGCGGATTATCCCGTTGAGGCTCTCGGCGGCAAGACGCCGATGGAAGTTGCAAAGAAGCCCAATATCGATGCGCTCGCGTCGAAGGGTGAAGTCGGACTTGTCAGAACCGTTGCCGCGGGACTCAAACCCGGCAGCGATGTTGCAAATATGAGCGTGCTCGGATTCGATCCGAAGAAGTGCTACACCGGTCGCTCGCCCCTTGAGGCGGTCAGCATCGGAGTCAAGATGAGCGAAACGGATATCGCTCTGCGCTGCAACCTTGTCACCTTGAGCGACGAGGCGGATTACGGCGCAAAGACCATGCTCGACTACTCCGGCGGCGATATCTCGACCGAAGAGGCGGCGCAGATAATCGAGACCGTGCAGGAGCATTTCGGCAGCAGCGAATTTGATTTTTACAGCGGCGTGGCTTATCGCCATTGCCTTATCGTACATAACGGCACGACGGATCTCGGCAAGATGACCCCTCCGCATGATATCTCCGGCAGAGTTATCGGCGAATATCTTTCGACTTCTCCAAACGCCGAAAAGCTCATTGCCATGATGCGCGAGAGCTACGACCTTCTTAAAGATCACCCCGTGAACAAGAAGAGAATAGCCGAGGGCAAGCTCCCCGCAAATTCAATCTGGCTCTGGGGCGAGGGAAGCCGTCCTGCTCTGCCGTCCTTTGAAGAGAAGTTCGGCGTGAAAGGCAGCATCGTCTCGGCAGTCGACCTGCTCAAGGGCATCGGCATCTGCGCCGGCATGAACACCCCCGAAGTCGAGGGCGCGACCGGCTATATCGACACGAATTTCGAGGGCAAAGCGAACGCTGCAATCGACGAATGGCGTAAAGGGCAGGACCTTGTCTATATCCATGTCGAGGCTCCCGACGAGTGCGGCCACAGAAACGAGCCCGAAAATAAAGTCAAAGCAATCGAGCTTATTGACAGCCGTATAATGCCTATAATCCTTGACTATCTCAACACTCAGGACGATTATAAAGTCATGGTTCTTCCGGATCATCCGACCCCGATATCGACCCGCACCCACGCATCCGACCCCGTGCCGTATCTTATTTACCGTAAAGGCAAAGAGCTTGACAGCGGCGTTGCGAGCATAAATGAAAAATCAGCATCCGAGACCGGCAATTTTGTTGATCCCGGCTTCGACCTTATGGGTCATTTTCTCAAAGACTGACAAAAAGGAGGAGACAAAATGAGCTTTAATATAGAAACAAAGTGCGTGCAGTCCGGCTACACTCCGAAAAACGGCGAGCCGCGCGTTGTGCCGATAGTCCAGAGCACGACATATAAATACGAATCGAGCGAGCAGATGGGCAGGCTCTTCGATCTGCAGGAGTCCGGATATTTCTACACCCGTCTCCAGAACCCGACAAACGACTGCGTAGCCGCGAAGATAGCCGACCTTGAGGGCGGCGTCGGCGCGATGCTCACTTCGTCCGGCCAGGCGGCGTCGTTCTTCTCCGTTTTCAATATCTGCTCCGCAGGCGACCATGTCGTTGCCGCGTCCGCGATATACGGCGGAACTTTCAATCTTTTCAATGTCACGATGAGAAAGCTCGGCATCGATTTCACTTTCGTTCGCCCCGATGCGACGGAGGAGGAGCTCAACGCGGCATTCAAAGATAACACAAAAGCCGTGTTCGCCGAGACTATATCTAATCCCTCGCTCGTTGTGCTCGATATTGAGAAGTATGCGCGAGCGGCTCATTCCCACGGCGTGCCGCTGATAGTCGACAACACTTTCCCGACTCCGATAAACTGTCGCCCGTTTGAGTTCGGCGCGGATATAGTTACCCATTCGACCACAAAATATATGGACGGCCACGCAACAAGCGTAGGCGGAGTTATAGTTGACAGCGGCAACTTCGACTGGACTCAGAACGACAAGTTCCCGGGACTTACAACTCCCGACGAGTCGTACCACGGTGTTGTATACACCGAGCAGTTCGGCAAGGCTGCATATATAACAAAGTGCACGACTCAGCTCATGCGCGACCTTGGCTCAATTCAGTCCCCGATGAATGCATTCCTGCTCAATCTTGGACTCGAGACCTTGCATCTGCGTATGCCGCGCCATTGCTCAAATGCTCTCGCCGTTGCAAGGTTCCTGAAGGCTCATCCGAAGATCGAGTCCGTCCGCTATCCCGGCCTTGAGGGCGACGAATACTATGACCTCGCGCAGAAGTATATGCCCAACGGCACCTGTGGCGTCATTTCGCTGAGAATAAAAGGCGGCAGAGAGGACGCGGTCAGATTCATGGACAGCCTCAAGCTCGCGGCGATAGTCACCCATGTTGCGGACAGCCGCACCTGCTGTCTGCACCCGGCGAGCACAACTCATCGCCAGCTCACCGCGCAGGAGCTCGACGACTGCGGAGTCTATGAAAATCTCGTCAGACTCTCCGTTGGAACCGAGAATGTCGATGATATAATCTCCGATCTCGACGCGGCTCTCGCGAACGTCTGATATTGGCAAAATAGACAAAAATCACGCGTAAAATTTTATGCATAAAACCCGGCTGCAAGTTTTCCTGCAACCGGGTTAATTTTTTGTCACTGCATATGCGGCTTATACAGAATATTTCTATATAGTTATTAAAATCAAACTGTAAAGTTTTTTACTTTACGCATATATTCTGAATAGTCATCAAAACATAAAAGTTATCCACATTATCCACATAGTTATCCACATTAGCAAGGAGGAAAGCTTTACCGCTTGCGGAAAAGAATTAATGAATAATTACTGAATATCGAATGAATATCAATGAATAAATTCAAAATTGCGCAAAAAATACCGCCCGAATTTCTGAAGGAAAAAACACGGGCGGTTTCAATATTTTTATGTTGCTCAGTCGATGAACGGGATGCTTCTGACGAGATCGTTTATCCCACCGAGCGAGCCGTGGAAGAAGCTGCGTATCATTTCAAACACAGTCATCGACGCAGTTATCGCAAACAGCACTCCGACGATTATCGCAATAATAACTGCGAGTCCCACGCCGACCGCGAGACCTATCAGCGTGAACTGACCGATGCCATTGGCGACCTTCGGTTTGTCACTCTTCCATATTAGATAGAGCACGAGGCTGACGAGCGGCAGGAACCACAGCAGCGGACCGAAGAAGCCGAGGAAAAATCCGAGAACTTTCCATCCGCCGGTGCTTTCGCTTTCTAACTCGGGCTTCTTGTTCGCTTTCGGCTGAACAGGTGCGGGAGCAGGCAGGGGAGCCGGCTCTTTCGGAATATCATTATGTACGGGCTGAGTATCTTCTGCGGCGGTCTGCTCCTGTGCCGCGCGTCTGGCGTCGCTCTCCGCGAGGCTCACCGGTTCGCCGCAATATGGGCAGACCTTGAATCCGTCTTCGAGCTGTTTCCCGCAATTTCTGCAAAACATAATATCACTCTTTCGTTTTTGTGTCCGCGCAGATTACTTGTCGCCCGACTTCTTTTCGAGCTTGCGCTTGTTGCCTTTGTCGTCTATTATATATGTATTGTCGAGCTGGGCTGTAAGGCTCGCCTTGAAATCGGCGACATACTGCTTTTTGAGACCCTCCCATTCGGCGAATTCCTCTTCGCTCAGATCCCTCTCCTGCGACAGGTGATAGAGATCGTTCATGCGCTTTATCTCTTCTTTTTTCATGTCTGCCTCCGTTAGCTTATATAATACATTTATTATATACTATGCCGGGGATAAAGTCAATTTGAGCGGTAGATTGTCGATTTTATCGCGCTATCGGCAAAATTTTTCGTAAATCATAAGCGAGCAAATGGTATGAAAAAACGAGAAAACTTGAGAAAAACGGAGATAGCAAAACATAAATTAAAATTTAAAGAAAAAGTGCTTGACAAGCATAGAGCGATGTGGTAATATATCGTAGCATTAAGAAATCGGAGGTAACAAGTATGTCAACTTATATGCCCAAAGCGGGCGACATCACCCGTAAGTGGTATGTCATCGATGCTGCCGGTAAGCCTCTCGGCAAGGTAGCAGTTCAGGCTGCCGTCCTTCTTCGCGGCAAGCATAAGCCCACATTCGCTCCTCACGCCGACTGCGGCGATCATGTAATCATCATCAACGCTGAGAAGGCTGTCCTCACCGGCAACAAGCTCAACCAGAAGATGTATTATCATCACACCGGCTATATCGGCAACATGAAAGAGGTCAAGTACAGCACCCTCATGAAGACAAAGCCCGAGTTCGCTGTCGAGCTTGCAGTTAAGGGTATGCTGCCCGATTCTACTCTGGGCCGCACCGCTCTGACCAGACTCCGCGTTTACAGAGGCGCTGAGCACAAGCACGAAGCACAGAAGCCCGAAGAGTGGGCTCTTTAATGAAGGGAGGCAATAAATAATGTACGATTCAGTTCCTTACTTCTACGGCACAGGCCGCAGAAAGAAATCAGTCGCCAGAGTCCGTCTTTATGCCGGCACCGGCAAGATCATCATCAACGACAGAGAGATTGACAATTATTTCGGCCTTGAGACCCTCAAGCTCATCGTCCGCCAGCCTCTCGCTCTTACAGGCACCAGCGAAAAGCTCGATGTCATCTGCCGCGTCAACGGCGGTGGCGTGACCGGCCAGGCAGGTGCTATCCGCCACGGTATTTCCAGAGCACTCCTTCAGTATGATGCAGAGCTTCGCCCCGCACTCAAGAAGGCAGGCTTCCTGACCAGAGACCCGAGAATGACCGAAAGAAAGAAATACGGTCTCAAAGCAGCTCGTCGCGCTCCTCAGTTCAGCAAGCGATAATCGACTGCTCAGGCTATATCAAAATGGTTCAAAAAGCCCGGAAAATCAAGGTTTTCCGGGCTTTTGCTATATCTAAACGGGCTGATATGGTTTGACCAAATTTGGCAAAACGAGAGCGGATTTCACCCAATTTTTAGTGGTTAAATATAGGACAACCGGCAAAAATGGGGTCAAAAAACGGCCTTAGTGGTTAAAAAATAGGACAACCAGAGAGCAATTTCGGGGGTATTTTTGAGGGTGATTTGGCACTCTCAGACACCGGATTTTTCGCTGGAGGGTTTGGCATAATCTGACCAAATCTGAACAATTAAATACGATTCTAATGCAGGCACTCAGTAACAAATAACTGGGTGCTTTTTTGTTTCAGAGATTCCGGCATTAGAAAGGGCCGTCACTTTATGATTTTGAAGTGGCGGCTTTTTCTATTTCCAGAAACAACAGCAACAATCAGAAATGAGGTGAAGTCATGAACACACAAATCATCGCCATCGCCAACCAGAAAGGCGGCGTTGGCAAGACAACGACCTGTGCCAACTTGGGAATTGGGCTGGCGCAGGCCGGAAAGAAAGTCCTGCTGATCGACGGGGACCCGCAAGGGAGCCTGACAATCAGCCTGGGAAATCCACAACCGGACAAGTTGCCATTTACATTGTCCGATGCAATGGGCAAAATTCTGATGGATCAGCCTATACGACCTGGAGAAGGTATTCTGCATCATGCGGAAGGCGTTGACCTGATGCCTGCGGACATCCAGTTATCCGGTATGGAAGTATCCCTGGTAAATGCTATGAGCCGTGAGACTATCTTGCGGCAATATCTGGACACGCTGAAGGGGCAATATTCCCATATCCTCATCGACTGCCAGCCCTCCCTTGGGATGCTCACAGTCAATGCGCTGGCCGCTGCAAACAGGATTATCATTCCCGTTCAGGCGGAGTATCTGCCCGCCAAAGGGTTGGAACAGCTGCTCTCCACGGTAAACAAGGTAAAGCGGCAGATCAACCCCAAGCTCCAGATAGACGGTATCCTGCTGACGATGGTGGACAGCCGGACCAACTTTGCAAAAGAGATTTCCACTCTCCTGCGGGAGACCTATGGAAGTAAAATCAAAGTCTTTGGAACGGAAATTCCCCATTCTGTCCGGGCAAAGGAAATCAGTGCAGAGGGAAAAAGCATTTTCGCCCATGACCCTGGCGGCAAAGTGGCAGAGGGGTATCGAAATCTGACGAAGGAGGTGTTGAAACTTGAAAAGCAGCGCGAAAAAAATAGAGCTGGCCTCGGTAGATGATTTGTTCTCCACCGAAGAAGGCCGTCAGGATGCAAAGCTGGAAAAGATTCAGGAGATTCCGCTGTCTGAACTGCATCCCTTTAAGAACCACCCATTCAAAGTCAAGGATGACGAAGCCATGATGGAGACCGCTGACAGTACTCCATTTGCGGAGGGAGGAACGGCGTTTCTTCGCCGCACCTTCCTCCGCTTTTTCTTTTTGTCTGTATCCTTGTCTTTTGCCTGTCCGTACCGGATAATATGAGTAGAATAAGAAGCGTAGCAAAGGAGTGAAAACAGATGCTGACCTTTGAAAAGGTGCTGGAGATTTTTGCGGATTACCTAACCGCAGACGAGACCATAGAAGTTTATATCAGCCGCCATGGATGTGTAAGAGTTGAATTTGACCAAGATTTTCACTATTGCTCTGGCGAGGTGTGCCATACTCCCAAGGAACTGTTCGACCTCTTAGCCGATGATTACCGGACTTATCTGGAGATTGAACTGACCAAAGGAAAACGGGAAGTGACGGAAGATGATGAGAGAGAAGCGGATGCCCTATGCAAACAGTATCTGGAGCGTTGGAAGGAGGAACAGAAATGAAGATTTTGAAATGTCTGCTGATGATCGTAACTGCACCGGTCATTTTGGTGTTGACGCTTTTTGTCTGGCTCTGCACGGGGCTGATCTACATATCCGGTCTGGTGCTTGGTCTACTAAGCACGGTAATTGCTCTTCTTGGCGTGGCTGTGCTGATTACCTATTCCCCGCAGAATGGTGTGATTTTGCTGGTTATGGCATTTTTGATTAGCCCGATGGGGCTGCCGCTGGCTGCGATCTGGCTACTGGGAAAGGTGCAGAGTTTGAAATTTGCGATACAGGATTGGGTGTATGGGTAAATGATGTGAATATAATTTGGAATGAAAAAGAAGCAGGACAATGGGAGATGAGACCCAATGCCCTGCTTCTCTGTTTATTCGGAACGAACTGTAATATATTTTTGATTGCGACTTTTAGGTTTATCGGGAATAGTCATTTCTAATTGCCCGGATTCTAAAAGCGGATTGATATGTTTCAAAGTGAAGTTTCTTAAATCTTTGAAGCCGCAAAATACTGCAAGCTCTTTCTTGGATTTTGGTGTTGTGCAAAAAGTCAAAATCTGTTTGGATACCGTTGATAGTTCAATAACTTGGTGGGTAACTTGGTGGATAACTTGGTGGGCGTCACCCTCTAAGTTGTAGTTTACATTTTTCAAGATGACTCTGAAATCTGTCGCTGTTGAGGAGAATTCAGGCTTATATGCCGCTGTGTATCCAGGCAGCTTTTCAGTTTCACTGACGATTTTGCGTAGGCCACTTCCACGGCGTTCCATGTACTTCATGCGGTGGAACAGGTCAGCAATCACAGGGTTTCGTCGCATGGAACGGATACTGTAAATATCGTATTCCTGAATTGAGCCGCCGCCAAACATACCGCCCGGAGATGTGATTTCCACCCGATCATCAAACATATCAATATGGATTTCGCTGCCAAGCACAATATAATCACGATGGATAAGCGCATTAACAAGAGCCTCTGTCACAGCTCGTTCAGCATAATCCGGCTTGTCTACACGATACTGTGCCTTTTTGACAAAACGGACTTTGGAATTATTGCGAATAAATTCACTGCCGCTGTTCAGTAAATAAATCAAATTTCCCTCGTATTCTTTATCGTCCAGCGCATCATCAAAGATAGAGCCTTTTTCCAAGCCATTCCACCGGGTACAGAACATACGGGAGTTATAAACCGTGTGCTGATCGGTCATGAGTTTTCCGGCATTGGTCAGGAGTCCATTTTTATCAGTCAAACCGAAGGAGACATAATCGGATGGCTCAAAGCGGAGACCAGTCCGTTCCAGATAGGTTGCTTCCAGAAGTGTAAAGCTGTAATCCTTTTTTACCGCATCTGTTGTTAGGGTATCAAAGGACTGATTGGTTCCCTTTAAGATCAGTTCATTCACAATGTAATCCGGTGCAATTACGCTTTCATTTCCAACACGGATGTATGCTTCCATTACTCCGTCTGCCTTGTAATAGTATGGGGTGCTGCGGCCAGGAGAAACCTCCAGAGCCAACAGGTTTTTACCATCTTCCTGCAATGGCTTTAAGATAAACTGCGGTAATGGTGTGATACGTTCTTTGATTAAGCGGCTGATCGCTTCAGCATCCTTTTGAACATCGGACAAGCCGATAGGCTCCCGGTCATCGGAGACTCCGAAAAACAGAGTGCCGCCAATTCCATTGGAAAAGGCACTGACACTTTTTAACCAGCTTTTTGGCTTTTTTATTTCGAGAGCAACTTTGAAATCACATTCGGTTGCTTCAGCAATGAGCTGTTCTATCATAAAATCCCTCCTTTGAGGTTGTAGAATGTTCTTTTTTATTATACCCAGCGGAGAAAGTTATTGCAACGATAGAAGCAAAGAGTTCAGCGAAAAACAAAAATATTTATGAGAGGAGGATCTTCTATTATGGCAACTACAAGAATCATGCCGCTTCATGTTGGCAAGGGTCGCACAGAAAGTCGGGCAATCAGTGACATCATCGACTATGTAGCAAATCCACAGAAAACAGATAACGGCAAGCTCATTACCGGCTATGCGTGTGACAGCCGGACTGCGGATGCGGAGTTCCTTCTGGCAAAGCGGCAGTACATTGCTGCTACCGGACGAGTGCGCGGAGCGGATGATGTGATTGCCTATCATGTGCGCCAGTCCTTCCGTCCCGGTGAGATTACCCCGGAAGAAGCAAACCGGCTGGGCGTAGAATTTGCAAAGCGTTTTACTAAAGGCAATCATGCCTTTGTGGTCTGCACTCACATAGACAAGTCGCACATTCATAATCACATTATCTGGTCATCGGTCAGCTTAGAATATGACCGGAAATTCCGAAACTTTTGGGGCAGCACCAAGGCGGTTCGCCGGTTAAGTGATACCATCTGCATTGAAAACGGACTGTCCATTGTAGAGAATCCGAAACTTCACGGAAAAAGCTATAACAAGTGGCTGGGAGATCAGGCAAAGCCCTCTCACCGAGAGCTGCTTCGTGTGGCAATTGACAACGCATTATCACAAAGTCCTGCTGACTTTGAAGAACTGCTGAAACTGTTGCAAGAGTATGGTTGTGAAGTCTCAAAGCGCGGAAAATCGTATCGACTGAAGCTCTCTGGTTGGGAGAAAGCCGCCCGCATGGACAGTCTGGGCGAAGGATATGGATTGGAAGATTTGCGGGCAGTTCTCTTAGGGAAGAAAGCACATACCCCGCGAAAGAAAACAGTCACACAGGCAGAGCCGCCGAAGGTCAATCTGCTGGTGGACATTCAGGCAAAATTGCAGGCTGGAAAAGGCGCTGGCTATGCTCGATGGGCTAAGGTGTTCAACCTCAAGCAGATGGCGCAGACCATGAATTACCTGTCAGAGCACAACCTGCTGGAGTATGCGGTTTTGGAAGAAAAGGCTGCGGCTGCCACGGCACATC
>ERZ791624.390-NODE-390-length-31365-cov-2.346950_pt1 | contig 31365 bp, 33 predicted proteins | sample MGYA00510058_ERZ791624 | MGnify/ENA primary metagenome ERZ791624 (study PRJEB30046, sample SAMN00715158) | human gut metagenome | study: EMG produced TPA metagenomics assembly of the A metagenome-wide association study of gut microbiota in type 2...
TGATGTCAGTTACTTCCTTCGTTGGATTGGAAAAATGTTTCTGATCTGCTAATTCCATTATGAAGAGAGCCACAAAGCACTACACTATCAAGATCAACACACGATAAGTGGTGATCTTTTAACTAAAAATGGGCGGCCGTTGGCTTCGGAAAACGGCCGTTCTAAAACAGAATGGAGACCGCTGGGCATCGTAAACTGCACTTATCCTCATGCATCGGTAAGACCTTCATGAATCCACTTGGCATGCTTCTCAGGTGCTTCCTTAGCAACCTCTTCCTTCTTGACCTTAAGGTCATCAAGAAGAGAACCCTTGTCTGAATCACGCTCATCAGCATCTCTTTCAGCCTGTCGTTCCTCGAACTTATCAGCCATCTCAAAGACATGTTCCTTAGAGTCATAGTGATATACATGGTCGGTAAGCTGCTCTTCCGGTGCAACCTGAGTAGCATTGACTTCTCTTACTATTGCTTCCAGATCCTTTGCGGTCATCTCTCCGTTATCTCTAACGAGGAGAACCTCATGGATACTGCTCGGAAGAACATAGAAGTCACCACCAAGCTTTTCAGCTGCATCCTCAAAGAAGTTAGGGTAAGCAATCACACCCGCTCCGTGGATATTGTCAGATACACCAGCAACGAACATCTGCTCATCAGCCGGATCGATCTCAGGAATCATTCCAGGTCCCATCATTTCAGTCATTACAACCGACATTCCTCTAATCTCGGAAGGTCTGATTTCAGGTGCGCTGATCATTGCATCATCATGAAGCTGCTCGTGAGTAACACCAAACTGCTCCATCAGGTCATTGGTAACAAGCACGGAACTTCTTCCCTCACTGTCCTGACCAAGAATCAGACGATAGACAACGCCATATCCTCCATCTGCTCATGAGGAACATTCTCAAGCATCTCAGCATTACGATCAGCGGAAACAACTTCCATTGCCAGCTTGCTCTTCATCTCATCATAAATGGTAAGATCCTCCACATTGATCTCAGGAGTGTTCTCGATACCGGCGATGATAGATTCAGATGCTCTGGACACTACCTCGTTGTAATCCTGGCCATTCTCGATTGCCTCGAACATGGCACTGAGATTTGCATTCACACCGATGTGACTGCCCTCCGGAGTGACGCTAATTGCATCATAGGAAGCATTCAGCTTCTCAACGTGATGCTGACTGAGGTTTGCATCAATACCATGATCAGCAAGTGCCTGGTGAAGATCCTCTTCGATTCGTTCTTTGAACTGTTCATAATACATAGTTTTGTTTTCCTTTCTGTTTTTGATTTGGTTAATCCGGATCGTCACCCGGAATTGCGGACATGAAAAAAGCGCCAGACTCGCAATCTTCTGATTACGAGCTGACGCTCTCTACAATGTCCATATTCAATTCTTCTGCAAAAGAAAAACAAACGTGAGGTCCGTCACCACTCCGGTGATTTCGTTCACGTTTGTCTATGATAATAATATCAGCCTTTAAAATGCATTACAATCTACATAGCCTCTACATTTCCTCTACATTATCTCTACATTTCCTCTACAAATTGTATTTCAAAGACTAAATTCTAAAAATATCCATTTTCGGCACGTCGTCTTTCTAGGTCAGAATCATATATATATCTTTGTGACATTTTGAAAAACACATCAGCAGTCTTCGGGTACTTAATGCTCAAAAAATCTGCATTATCTTTGTAATCTTCTGCAATGTCTTTCTCTGCCCTACCTGCTGAAGGACTAAATATTCCTCTTTTATTGAACAACTCACATCTATATTCACTCAGTAAAGATTCATCCCCATATTCCTCTATAATCTGGCACACTGCTTCACATGGATAATGACCATCAGCTGCTTTAGGTGCATATGCAAACAACCTTCCTAACACATATCCAAACATTTCTTTTTGGTGATTCGAATCAAGTATTCGTATCAATTTATCTACCCACACCCTAATCTCATCATAACTAACAGTGCCATTTTCTTCACATGGACAAAACTTTGCCATATCAAACAACCTATGTATTACCTTCGCATAATTACGAAACTCTTCTGTCTTTCTTTCTTCGGGATCATCACCATCATGTCTAAATATAACTGAGACCATTTCTGCATACATTTCAGGATCGTGCTTTATTTCCTTTTGAAAGCACTTCATATCTTCCCAGTCCAATAGATAAAAGAATGCAATCTCAATATGCGCTATCTTTGCACATTTATCTCGATCTTCAATGCATTGCTCCTGTAATGGCTTTAGTAATTCTTTTAAATAATGATCCGTCATCGAATTATTACTTCCTCGTTCCATCACATCAATCCGTTGCATTTTTTCAAGCAATTGCTCTGGTGTAAGATTTCGATTTTCATGGAATCTATACAATAAATCCAAATACGTATTAACTGTTCCATACTGCTGGCACTCTGCCACTGCCCAATCCATATTATTAGATGAAAACCATCGAAAATCTTTCCAAAATGCACGTTTTATTTCTACTGAAGCATTATCGACTAATGGTTTCTTATCTGTATATAAAGCTTCGATTCTAAATAGTATAATTCTAAAATCATCATCTAACTCTACGCACTCACTTAATTCGTTTACATTAGTATATACATCAACTCCTCTGCGAGCCAATCCTTCAATGTATTCTATTGCCATCTCATGTTTACTCTGGCACTTATATAGTGATGCGAATACATTTTTATCAAAAAAATCATCAGCCCAATAATCCGACAATACTCGACCTAGATAGGAAGACTTCTCCTGCGCACAGAGCTTTGATAATAATTCCAGGCTATAATTATTTTCTTTAAACTCGTTTAATTTTTTGACAAGGAGATCTTTTGTTTTGCTTTCGTTTATATCTCTTTTGTCATCCACATCATAAGGAACTGGATCCAGAATAATACCATCATACGAAGGTCTAAATAGATATTCAAAATCATATTCTTGTTGGGTGAAGTTTATTGAATCTAGTATATCAAGCATCTCACCAATCAAATCTTCGCCCATAGCCCATTCAGCTGACGCAAAATATCGATGCTTATAAACCAGTCTTCTGATGTTATTCTTGATTATCAGCCTTTCACCATCGTCCATCTGTGCAATTTCAAATAATAATTTTTCCTTAATCTTCTTTCGAATATCTGGTTCAACTTCATCATATATATTTAACAGATCATTCCACCTTTGGGGTTTAAAATCAGTTGCTTTTAAAAGAAGGTCTATATATCCCAAATTGGTGTCATACATCTCTTTTCTGGTTATTGTGTCTTCTTCCACATGATTTCTATATTTAGGTGCATGTAAGTCGCCAAAAATACTTGCATGTCCTGTTGGTAGTGCTCCAAAAATATGGTCCCATGCATTTTTATCTTTTGCTAATGCCTTAGCTGCAATCTCTATTTTGTCATTACTTTTGCTAAATGCTGAAAAATTATGCCACGGGCATAGTAATTTCCCAAAGATATCCTTTGGTGAATTTGATTTGTATTCAAAAGATAAATTATCAAGATATAGAAGCCATGAATATGCACGTGATGCGTATTCTCTCTGTACAAGGAACTCCTCAACTCCCCACAAAATCTCAATATAATCATTCCTGCCGAATAAGAAATCAGATGATTGATTTTCAAACAGCTCCATTAGACCCGTAGGATTAATTTGTTCTTCTTCTAGCTTATTAAGCACACTATTCGGTGATACCTCACATAAATCAACAAAAAAGTTTGAAATATAATGCCACTGTTCTGAAGTTTGGATATATCCCAAAATTTTGCTTACTAAAGAATCTAACTGAACTTGGCAATTATTATCTTTTTTATAGTAAGCCTTCATAATAAGACTACGTAACATCCCTTTTCTTATTACTGCAGACCAAAAGAATTTTTCTCCTTTAAACTGTGCAACAAGCTTTTCTTGAGATGAATATGTGAATAGTTTTTCTGCCTCATTTATAACTTCAAGAAGAACATCCTTAAATTTATTCCAAATCTCACTATCATTATCAACATCAATATAATCCCATGCATTTTCAGCACTTGCCAGATAATATTCCTTTGTTGAATTGATATCTACGATATGAATAAATGGATCTTCATCCCTAGCATATTCCTTTATCTCTGAAATAAAATCTTGATACTTAATGCCACTTAAGGATTCTATAACTGCCTTGTCACCATCACAATCTGTCCATTGGCCTATCAATAATGCTGTTTCCTTAATATTGCGATGTAATCCATTTAACCATCTAGGCTCTTTTAAATATGCTCCATTAAACAATTTCTTCTTTAACGGTATAAATAGGCCATGAGTCTCTGATACTAATTTATTGGCTTCATTTATTCCCATCCCCGCTCTCTGTAAAGATGCTGATATTGTAGAGTATGTACGTGGGCGTAAATTTATCTCCCCTTTAATAAATGACGGAACACGTTCAGTAAATACAAATATATTAGTATTATTAGGAATGGCTACAATTTGATCTGAATAAAACCATGGTATATAAATATTTCCAGCATCCTTTATCTGAAGTAAGCTCTTCCAGTCTTCTTCATTCTTCACTATGAATATTGGACGATTTTCTCCTTGCATCCATAATTCATTTATTGTGCAATAGATAGCTTCTTCTTTGCATCGCGCTTTTATCGCTATAACTTCATCATTTTTCTTACTTTCAAGTGCTTCCTTAAATGTATCGTCATCCACATTAAAGAAGTCAAAACCTATCTTAGGATCAGTAGTTTGACGCCTGATATCTAAATCAATCGCATCAGCTGATAATATCTCTAAATGTCGACTTTGATATATCTGAAGTTCATTTCTTAATCTCTCAAATTTCTCTGCTAACTCCTTAAAGCTTTCTTCCTGCTCTGCTTTCCATTCAGCTTGATATGCACGATCATATTTGTCTGGTGCAACCACCGGAAGTTGCCCCATAATTGCAAATAGAATTGCGTTCGCATATGACAGAGCCATGCCGTGCGGGATTTCATATTCTTTCATGATTACCATCAATGAATTGAGTAGCCTATCCTTTAATTTATATCCTGGTTCATCCTTCAATTCATTGGCCAGCTTTGTCATATTCTCCTTTGAAAGCACGTTGGCCATATCATCAAATAATTGATCTGCATCATTTTCATAATCAACAAAAAATTCACCCGTATTAATGAATAATTGTTTTATATCTTTTGCTGTTTTAACCTTCTTCAGTAGGCTTTCACTCGATGAGAGAAATAGTTCCGTTCCCCCTGCTTTTGCTAGTTCCACTAATGCTGTCTCGATTATCATACTTTAGTCACTCTCCTCCGTTTTTATTCTAATCCCTTATGGTACTCCTCCAACATTGTCCTTAACTTCAATAATTCCTGCCGGTTAAACTTCTCCAGTTGTTCTCTAAATGATGCCGCTTTCATCTGCTGATATTCTCTGATGTACTTATCGCTATCCGGACCATAATGGATCTCACACGTAAAATGTGGTTCCTTATACTGATTTGGATGAGGCTTCTTCTCTTCCATCTATATCCCACCTTTCACCGATCTGATCATCTGATAACGATTTCTTAGCTCTTATGATCCCTTTCACAAGGATTCCTCCACAGATCACGATTCGTAAAGCCCAGTAAACTACCATAAATCCGACTACTACAGATGGAAATGTCTGTTCAATGTACTTCTGCCATAAAAGCTCTGTTGGGATTGCAAGTATGAAATAGCCCGCAATGGCATACATCAGGGTCGAAATTATGATTCCAGCAGGAACTGGTTTCTCTTCACTTGCATACTTACTGGAATTAGTAGTAAGGAATACAAGGTTACCAACCAGATAAACCAATGTAATAAACACACAATAGCCAATGGAATCCGGCTTCATTGCATCAAGAATAAACATACTGATGATGCCAACCATAATCTCATTGAAGCAAAGCGCAGTTGCCCTTCCGATCCACTTGATCCGCATTAGAGCAGCAATGATTACTTCAACGATTATCAGAATCACACAGTAATTCATAAATGGATGATCCGGTACAATCTCCTTTGCAAATGGTACTTCAGTGCATATTACCAGACTGATCAATGCTCCGCTGATATACGGCATAATAGATAATGCTGCACTAAAACAGATTGTGACAATTAGTACTCCGGCCATTAGAAGTACTAATCCAACAGATAATAGAACCATCATAATAACCTCCCTCCCGGCTAATCAGGACTCATCCTGAAGCTGCTCCATATATTTCAAGACCTGCTTCTGCTTGTCTTCATTCATCTTCTGAAAAGCGGACTGATACTGCAAAAGCCTGGTCATTTGATTCTTCTTTACAGATTGCTCCGATTCCTCATCACTCATCAGACTAAGTACCGAAACATTATAAAGTTCGGCAAATTGCAAAATCTCAGATGCAAGGACCTGACGTTTATCAGCCTCGATTGCCGATAAGGTTGGCCTGGACATCTCCAATTTCTTCGCTGCATCTGCCTGATTGATACCACTGTCGATTCTCGCCTTCTTAAGTCTTTCTCCAAAGGTCATATCGTCACCTCCATGTCAGAAATACTGACCTACTTGGAGTGTAACACTTTTATCACTCTTTGTCAGTATTTCTGACATCATTTATTATTCTGCTTTAGAATAATACATATCATGATTTACTTCTGCCTGGTAATAACTTCCCACCGTAGATACTGAATTGAATAACACTGCCAGCATATACTTTTTTATGTTCCTAACCTTGGCAGTATTATCTTTCATGCATCCAAGTACATATTCCATATGCCCAAAATCCAGCTTTAAGAATCTGGATCGAACCAACTCTGCCGGATATCGATTCCTGGCAATCTCAATTTCATCATTTCGAGAAAGGACCGTTTCAAGAATCAGATCAACCCTTCGATGATATCTCTGTCATAGGGATAACGATCTAACAAGAAGTCATACTCAATATTCTCTTTTATCAATTGCTGATATCCTGCTACATCGGATCTTTTCTCGCCTGTTTCCACAGATAAGATCAGATTAGATTCGTTGTTATTAAATTCAGTATTATTATTTTTATTCTTATTAGGGTCCTCTTTATAAACCTCCTGATGTCCATCATCTAAACCTTCTGAGGTTTCATTTTGGGACCTGCAGAGGTTTACATTGTAAACTTCAGAACCACTTTCCTTGGATGCCAAAAAGAAGTTTTTTACATAGATAATGTCCGGCTTACCAAGCCCTTGCTTCTTTCTCTCAATCAATCCAATGCCCCCTTTTTCATCCAATTCAGCAATTGTCTTCATCGCTTTATTCTTTCCGCAATTAAGACATTCCATCGTATCTTCAACAGAAAAATAGATGAATACCCGATTTCCCTTATCAAACCAATGATTTCTCGCTGATAAGGACATCCGATCCAGCATTAGCCCGTATAACATCTTCGCATCATTGGTCAGCGTCTTAAAATACTTGCTTGTGACCAGGAGCTTCGGAATCCGATAGAAGGTAGCATTTCTGATTCTGTTCCATAGAAATATTTGAATTGTATTTCATCGCTCACAGCTTTTTCCTCCTTTCTTACTACATCCAGAGGTGCAGATTCTGCACTTCTGACCTCTACCGGACTCACACATTTTCATATACAAAATTCTTCACGTAGAGAATGCTAGGCTTTCCCTGTCCTCTCTGTTTCTTCTCAATCAATCCGAACTGTTCTAACTCTGACAGATAATCACTGGTCTTTCTCTGAGATATAGATAGGTCCTCTGCAATCTCTTTGATTGGGTATATAATATATGCCCTGTTCTGTTCATCCATCCAATGATTCTTCATCGATACTGCCATACGGTCTAATAGCAGACCGTACAGTAGCTTCGCCTGAATTGAAAGAGCTCCAAAAAAACCATCATTGTCCATCATGGCCTTAGGTATCCGTATGAAGTCATATTGAGAAGAATGCACCCGATCAATGTAATCAAACTTACGAAATTCCATGTGCACCACCTTCCTTCCAGTTTTTAAGAAGAGTCATAATTATCTTTTCCCTCTCATCCGTGTCATAATCCGGTGTAAAGAACTTATCCAGTTTCTTCTTTGAGAGTGTCAGCTTACCATTCGTCTTCTTCTGAGGAAGTGCTGCATTCAGGACTTCGATCATACTGTATTGGGTCAGATTATCTACATTGTTCTCTTTCAAAGCATCTATCTGAGACTGGCGAACCATACCGTTTTCATGGATATATTCATATAGCCACTTCTGCAGCTCCTTGTTGAAATATGAAATCTCAATACCGAGAACCATTGATAAACGCTTCCGGTCTACGTAATCCAGAATCTCCGGTATCAACTCTGTAAGCCTAATGTATCTCTGCACCTGACGACCACCCATGCCCATAGACTTTCCAACTGTTTCACTGCTCCATGACTCACGGAACTTCTCGACATCATGTCGAGAAGTTAAGTCCTCACGACTTCCTTGTCTTCGTAGAGCATCCATCTTCATCTTCAACGAAAAAGCTCTCTCACTAGGCAGTATCTCTTCTCGCTGGACATTTGCATCTACCATTGCAATAGTGGCTTCATCATTTGTCATTGGCTTTATGATTGCTGGGATAGTAACAAGCCCTGCCAGCTTTGCTGCATGCATTCTACGATGTCCAGAAATCATCTCATAGGTTCCTTCATCATCCGGACGTAGCAGAACTGGTGTAAGTACTCCATTATCTTTAATGCTTTGAACAAGATCCTCCATCTTGTCATCATCCAGGACCTTAAAGGGATGATTCTCAAAAGGAAAAATCTGATCAATACGAACCTCTGTTGTGGCATCCTTCTCAATAGGAGCCCCAAGCAATTCCTCAACCGTTTCAAAATGAACCTTTTCTCTCTTAACAGCCATGTTCTAATACCTCCCTTGTCAATTCTGAATATGCTGATGCAGCTTTTCTCTTAGGATCGTAATCATAGATTGTCTTTGCCATCTGACTTGTCTCTGAGGCTCTTACTGACATGGGAATCTCAATCGGGAAGATTGGAATCGACTTACCATATACTTCATTTACCTCAGACACTATTTCTTTCGCATAGACCGTTCTACGATCCACCATAGTGAAGAGTATTCCCTCTATGCTTAGGTTGTTGTTCAGTCTTCTTACGGTATAGATGGTCTTAATAAGCTGCTGTAGGCCCTTAACCGGAAGATAAGCCGCCTGTACCGGTACAAGTACACTATCCGCGCATGCAAGGGCATTAACAGTCAGTATGCCAAGAGAAGGCATACAATCAATCAGCACGTAATCATACTGTGATCTAACCTGTTCCATATAAGTTCTAAGGACTAGCTCTCTGCTCATAGCATTTACCAAAGAAACCTCAGCCGCAGACAAATTAATGTTGGAAGGAAGTAGATCCAGATTATCTCTTACGTGGATGACCCCGAATCCCTCCGGTAATTCATCGTCATTTACTACAGCTGAAATCACTTCCGTAATCGAGTGATCCAGCTTGTCCGGCTCTCTGTATCCCATGCACAGTGTTAGTGATGCCTGTGGATCTAAATCCACCACAAGGACCTTCTTACCCTGATCTGCAAGACCTGCAGCCAGATTCACGGCTGAGGTGGTCTTACCTACACCACCTTTCTGATTTGCAATTGCGATAACTCTACTCATAATCTTCTCCCTCCTTATAATCTGAATGACTGGAAATACTTATCAAAGGTTTCCAGGTCTACCCATGCACTCTTACCAACTTTAATGACCGACTCACATTCATGCGCCATCTGCTTGAATCTTGAAACTCCCATGCTATAAAGTTCTGCTCCTTCTTGATATTTCACGTACTGTTTTCTCTTATCCCGTGTTTCTCTGGCTGCTTTACTTAATGACCTCATAGTCCGTTCTCCTTTCGGTACTGTTCTCTTAAATACGCTTCAAATAGATCTCTACGGACCCTATATGTGGTGTAAATCTTGTATAATGCTCCAGCTTCTCTGGCCATTCTCATCAATACCTTCTCCGTAAGTCCGTAGTATTCATAACCTGATCTCAAATCGAAAAACCGTTTCTGAGCAAATCGGATATCTGTTTCATCTAATAGATCTGAGACTTTCCAAAGATTACCCTTCATCTCTCATCTGCTCCCATCGGTTCTTTACTTTCCGAACCTGCCCCTGAGTTAATGGCTCCTGCCTGAATTGCTCCAGGTATGCCTCAAAGATTTCTCTGTTAATAAGAACTACTCCGTCAAATCGATAGATTGCTCCTGCTTCATCTGCAAGCTTTAGTAACTTTCGATGCTGAAGGCTGTAAACAATCTCGCATTCTCTCCAGGTCAGGAACTGTTTCTTTAACCGGTTCGATGTAGCCTTGATCTCGGTCCTTCGCTCCAGGTCATAATATTCATCTGGCATCTGTTCTTCGCCTATCTTGGTTTTACTCATCGCTGTTCTCCTTTACGTTAGATTTGTGATATCTGTTGCCATGGATTCAAACAAACAAAAAAAGAGGCACCTTCCTAGAATTTCTTCTAAGAAAGTGCCTCTTGGCATTCATGAAATATTCGTTATGTAACTTATCTGGACTTATCCGTTTTCATCTGAAAATACGGATTCGTTACAATTTCGTTGTAATTCTTGTCCAAGACTTTATCTATGTCTGCAACTTGTTACACAAATCAAGTACGTATTAGTACAGCTTAGCACCTGCTGGAATGTGGTTATCAACCATAAGAAGATGAAGTTCTTCATCCTCTGAATCCTTAAGATTGTTTACTGCTGAAAGTAACATACCACAAGATTCAATTCCCATCATCTTTCTAGGTGGAAGATTTGTGATGGCAATAAGTGTCTTTCCAACAAGCTCTTCTGGCTCATAATAAGCGTGGATTCCGCTTAAAATAGTGCGGTCTGTGCCTGTTCCGTCATCTAAAGTAAACTGTAATAATTTCTTTGACTTAGGAACTGCTACACACTCTTTTACCTTAACAGCTCTGAAATCTGACTTGCTGAATGTATCGAAGTCTACTTCTTCCTCGAATAAAGGTTCAATCTTTACATTGGAGAAATCAATCTTCTCCGGCTCAGCTTTTACCTCTTCTGAAGGCTTAGAACTTACGCCATTTTCAGCCTTTACGCCACCGATGCTCTTCATTGTCGGGAACAGCAGTACGTCACGGATTGCCTGACTGTCTGTCAGTAACATTACCAGACGGTCAATTCCGTATCCGATACCACCTGTAGGCGGCATACCGATCTCCAGTGCATTCAGGAAATCTTCATCGGTGTGTTCTGCTTCGTCATCACCGGCTGCGGCATTGGCATCCTGTGCAGCGAAACGCTCACGCTGATCAATCGGATCATTTAACTCGGAGTATGCGTTACACATCTCCCATGTATTGCAGAATAACTCGAAACGCTCTACCTTGGTAGGATCGCTTGGTTTCTTCTTGGTCAGTGGAGAAATCTCGATCGGGTGATCCATGATAAAGGTCGGCTGGATCAGTTCCTTCTCACAGTATTCCTCGAAGAAGAGGTTGATGATATCACCCTTCTTGTGACGCTCTTCGTATGCAATATGATCTCGTCTGCAAGTTTCTTTGCTGCTGCATCATCCGGTACCTGATCAAAATCAATTCCGGTATATTTCTTGATCGCATCGTTCATTGTCAGACGTGCGAATGGCTTTCCAAGGTCAATTTCCACGCCGTTGTAAGAGATCTTGGTAGATCCGCATACTTTTTCAGCGAGGTAACGGAACATGGATTCGGTCAGTTCCATCATGCCCTCGTAATCAGTGTATGCCTGATACAGCTCCATCAGGGTAAATTCCGGATTGTGGCGGGTATCCACACCCTCGTTACGGAATACACGGCCGATCTCGTATACACGCTCCAAACCACCAACGATCAGTCTCTTTAAGTAAAGTTCCAGGGAAATACGAAGCTTTACATCCTCATTTAATGCATTGTAATGTGTCTCAAACGGTCTTGCTGCCGCACCACCTGCATTTGCAACAAGCATAGGAGTCTCAACCTCCATGAAATCACGATCTGCAAGGAAGTTACGGATCTCTTTTAAAATCTGTGAACGCTTGATAAATACTGCCTTGCTCTCCTGATTCATGATAAGGTCTACATATCTCTGACGATATCTGACATCTGTATCTGTTAAGCCATGGAACTTCTCCGGAAGGATCTGTAATGACTTGCTTAAAAGTGTCATTTCTTCTGCATGGATAGAAAGCTCTCCTGTCTTTGTACGGAATGCCCATCCCTTTACACCATAGATATCCCCGATATCAGATTTCTTGAAATCTGCATAAGCTTCTTCACCGATCTGATCTCTTGCAACATACACCTGAATGTTACCCTTCAGATCCTGAATATTACAGAAGGATGCCTTACCCATAACACGCTTGAACATCATACGTCCTGCAATGCTAACATGGATCGGTGATGCATCCATGATTGCTCTTCTCTCGTTATAATCGTTGTTCAGCACTTCCTTCTTCTGTGCATCATCCAGTCCCTCTACGTCCGGCTCCTGTCTGCCTGCAAGAAGCTCTGCCTCATGCGCTGTATATGCTTCTTTTACATCCGTGCTGTGATAAGTCACATCATACTTTGTAATCTCAAATGGATCTTTGCCTGCCGCCTGTAAATCTGCCAGCTTCTCACGACGAACCTGTAACAGCTTATTTACATCCTGTGGCTTAGCCTGATTATTCTGCTTATTCTCTGCCATCTTTGTTTAATCTCTTTCTACTATATTGATTATTCTGTTTATTAGATTGCTCTCTTGATATCTAATATTCTGTATTTGAATTCTCCGTCCGGTGCTTCTACTATTACTTCTTCACCAACGCGCGCACCCTTTAATGCCATACCAACCGGTGATTCATCAGAAATCTTATTCTTCATGATATCTGCTTCTGTTGAACCAACGATGTGGAATACAACTTCCTCGTCAAATTCATAATCATATACTGTTACGGTACGGCCGATACCGACAACCTCTGTATCAACCTCATCTTCGTCAACGACCTCTACATTTTTCAGGATAGCCTCTAACTGCTCGATTCTTGCTTCGATATCACGCTGCTCGTCCTTTGCCGCATCATACTCAGCATTCTCAGATAAGTCTCCCTGCTCTCTTGCTTCCTTGATCTTGGCAGCAATCTCTCTACGTTTATTTACTTTCAGATCCTGAAGTTCTTCTTCAATTTTTTTAAGTCCTGTATAGGTAACTACCTGTTTCTTTTCAGCCATCGCCGACTACCTCCTAAACAATATCTGTGTTTTCCGTTAAGTTCTCACAAGTATCCTACATTATATTCCAGTTTCCCTGTAATGTCAAACCTGTATACAGAAAAAAAGAAGCCTTAAAGCTAAGACTTCTTTTTCTTCTATCAATGCAGTTGATGGGACTTGAACCCACACCCACGTAAGTGGACATGAACCTGAATCATGCGCGTATGCCAATTCCGCCACAACTGCATGAAAACGTGCTTTATCTCACGCACTCGTTTAATATAGCACGTCATCTGCTTCTTGTCAAAACAAATTTTGTAAAAACGTTAATTTTTTATTCTGCCTCTGAAGCTGACTCTGTTGTTGACTCTGTGCTCTCTGCTTCAGTGGAACCATCTTCCGATGCATCTTCTGAACTTGCTTCTGTTGAATCTACCTGAACAGCTGTACCCATCAGATAATCAAGAACCTTTTCCTCTGTTGCATAGAATTTCAGATCGCTCGCTGAATATTTGGAGTTAATCGTATCCTCGTCTACTTCATTATCATCCATCAACTTCTGCTTATATGCATCAGTCTCTTTATCATTTGCGACCAGATCTTTTTCTAACGCGATCGAGCTGACAACGATCTTCTCCTGCATTACAGATTCAACTGTGCTCTGAAGATAGGAAACAAATGAAGCCTCGTCTGTGTATCCATAAAAATACTGTAAGAATGTTGGTACGCCGATTCCATACTGGGAGGCACTGGACTCGATATTATCCATAACACTCTTTACATATGCATCAATCTCGCCTTCCGGATATTTGGTAAACGTTGTTTTCTCTTTAATTGCTTTTAACACATTAGCTCGGTCAGTATTGTCTGCCGATTTATCTGCATCCTTCTGAAGCTCATCCGTCAGATACTTGGTATAATCCGCTGTTGTTGTATATTTACCATCCGTAGCCGACTTCACAAGGTCATCTGTATATTCCGGTGTGGTCGTTATCTTGATATAATTGATCGTTACATCAAATTTTGCTTCCATACCGGCAACCGTTGTATCTGAATAATCGTCCGGATATGTGATTGTGAATGTCTTCTGTACACCGGGCTTTAATCCGATCATCTGCTCATCAAGTCCGGGTGCTAACGCATCCTTACCCATAACAATACTGGTTCCGGCTTCGTCATCGTTCTTTGCCTTTTCCTCGCCGTTGATGGTTTCAACGTAGTTGATATTAACATCGTCACCATCCTTGATCACGCTGTCATAATCCTTTGTTTCTACATTATTATCTGTACAGAATGAATTAATCTTCTCGTCAATCTGATCCTGTGTTACTTCTCTGGACGTTGGTACATACTCGATACCATCATAATCCTTTACTTCTGCACATTTTGCATACTGTCTGAATTCACTCTTTGTGCTTCCGCATCCGCTAAGCACCCCCATGCCGACAACCGCAGTCAGACACAGAGCCATTACCTTCTTCATTTTCATAATATAATCTTTCTCCTCAGAACTTCATCTTATTAATTCTTTATTTACAGAACTCTGTTTCGACATCTGCTCTAGTTTGCTTCTGTTATTGCTTCTGTTGTAGTTTCTTCTTCGGAACTCGTTGCTTCTGTCGCTGCTTCTGTCGTTGTCTCCGTCTTCTTACCATTATCAAGAAGGAAAGTCATAACCTTGTCAGCCAGTGTATAATACATCAGATCCTGAGATGAATACTGTTCCTTTACAGAATCCTCTGTTGCGTCATTCTCCTCCGCGAGTTTCTTGATATAGGCTGTTTCATCATCCGAATCAATTGTAATATTTTCTGCCTTTGCAACCGCGCATACTACCTTTTTTTCTTTTACGGATTCCTGACAGATCTGATTCACATATTCCTTGAATGAATCTTCATCCTCATAACCGTAATAATATTGGATAAATGTTGCATAATCAATGCCATAATTACTTGCCTGCGATTTCAACTGTGTAATGATCTCATCTGCCAGACTACTTACCTCTTCTGCCGGAATATTCTCAATTGTTGCCTTATTGATAACATTTGTCATAACAACATTCTGTGCCGATGTAAGTGCAGTTGCTTCATTACTTGCTTTCAGCTCACTTCTGATGGATTCCTCATACTCGGCTGTTGTCTTATAAGAAGTATTCGCAGCTACCAACGCATCATTATACTCTGCTTCCACAGGAATCTTGATATAGTTCAATGTAGTCTTGAATACAGCAGCTTTGCCATCCATATCATTGCCATATCCGTCCGGGAAGGTTACATTTACATCAAATGTATCTCCTGCCTTATGTCCCACGATCTGATCTTCAAATGTGTCAATGAGGGATTTTGATCCAAGTGTTACATCATATCCTGAACCGTTCGTATTACCACCATCAAATTCTACACCATCTACAGTACCTACAAAATCAATATTTACTGTATCTCCTGATTTTGCCGCACTTGTTTTATCCTCATTATATGTCGCACAGGATTCTACAAAATCATCTACCTTCTTCTGTACATCATCCTCTGTTACTTCTGCAGGAGCATACTCATATTCAATACCCTTATACTCTCCCAGAGTTACTCCCTCCGCATACTTGGCAATATATTCATCAATTGTCAGATCAGCTTCTGTACTGTCCTCTGTTGCATCCGTTTGTGTCGCTTTATCCAAATTACCGGTCACATCTTTACCCTTATCTCCACAACCTGCAACCATGGATACTGTCATTGCCATTGCAAGAGCAACCGCAAATCCCTTTTTTAATTTTCTCATTGTACTTACCTCTATATTATTATAAAATTAGGTATCACCTATCATAGCTTTATATCACACTTTCTATTAAAAATAAAGCTATTTTACGCAATTCATAGAAATGTCACAAACTATATAACATTATCGTTATATCTTCAATTGTTCGCAATACTTCGACAGTATCCGGTCCTTCGAATACAATTTCCGACAATTTCACATATTATCAAGCACCGCTCGAACGTTAAATCACATTTTCCCATGCAACACAATATCTAGTATTGTTTCTTTATTTTTTTCTCAATATTTTGTACCATTTGATATAGACAAACCAGAATGGTGATGCTATAATGTGTAACTGTCGGGGACATAGAGTTACAAAATATTCAAAACGATTTTTTAGTCTCACAGATTTTAAATCGTTCATTTTTTTGTCTTTTTTTCGCGCACGACGCAATATGTTGTGGGTCGAGCAAATATTGCACTCAATATCTAGATAACCATTTTAGGAGGAGAATAGAAAAATGCAGGTAATCAAAAGAGACGGAAGAGCCGTATCCTATGATCGCAGCAAGATTATCGTTGCCATTCAGAAGGCAAATGCCGAAGTTGAAGACTGCGAAAAAATTTCTGAAGAAAAAATCGAAGAGATCATAGACGGCATCGAAGCAAAAAACAGAAAACGAATGCTGGTTGAAGATATTCAGGATATCATTGAACAAAAGCTCATGGCAGAGGGGAAGTTTGTTCTTGCCAAGACTTACATTATATATAGATACAGCCGTGAACTGATTCGTAAGGCAAACACAACTGATGATTCGATCCTCAGTCTGATCAAGAACAGAAACAAAGATGTTATGGAAGAAAATTCGAATAAAAACGCAACAGTTGCATCTACCCAGCGTGATCTGATCGCAGGCGAGGTTTCAAAAGATCTTACAAAGAGGCTCCTGCTTCCGGAAAAGATCTCAAAAGCCCATGAAGAAGGTGCGATTCATTTTCATGATGCAGATTATTTCTTACAGCCTATCTTCAACTGCTGTCTGATCAACATCGGAGATATGCTCGACAACGGCACTGTCATGAACGGCAAATTGATTGAGAGCCCTAAGAGCTTTCAGGTTGCATGTACGATTATGACACAGATCATTGCAGCCGTTGCCTCCAGCCAGTATGGTGGTCAGTCCGTTGATATCCGTCACCTTGGAAAATATCTGCGCAAGAGCTACAACAAATATAAAGCATTATATCAGGAAGAATTCGGAGACAGATTGGATGCTGATACATTAGAGGAACTGGTAAAAGAAAGGCTGAACGATGAACTTCGTTCCGGTGTTCAGACAATCCAGTACCAGATCAACACCTTAATGACTACAAATGGGCAGTCTCCATTTGTAACCTTATTCCTGAATCTTGATCCAAATGATGAATATATCGAAGAAAATGCCATGATCGTAGAAGAAATCCTCCGTCAGCGTTTAGAGGGTATCAAGAACGAAGTTGGTGTCTATGTGACACCGGCATTTCCAAAGCTGATCTACGTTCTGGATGAACACAACTGCTTAAAGGGTGGCAAATATGATTATATCACTCGTCTTGCCATTAAGTGTTCTGCAAAAAGAATGTATCCTGATTACATCTCCGCCAAAAAGATGCGTGAGAACTATGAAGGAAATGTATTCTCATGTATGGGTTGTCGTTCTTTCCTTTCTCCTTGGAAGGATGAAAATGGCAACTACAAATGGGAAGGTCGTTTCAATCAGGGAGTTGTCAGCCTGAATCTTCCACAGATCGGAATTCTGGCAAAAGGTGATGAGGATAAATTCTGGTCACTCTTAGACGAAAGACTCCAGTTATGTTATGACGCTTTGATGTGCCGTCACAGAGCTCTGGAGGGTATCACATCCGATGTCAGTCCTATCCACTGGCAGTATGGTGCAATTGCACGACTAAAGAAGGGTGAGGTTATCGATCCATTGCTTCACAACGGCTACTCTACTCTGTCGCTTGGATACATCGGATTGTATGAAACTTCTATCCTGATGAAGGGTGTCAGCCATACAGATCCTGTCGGTGAAGAATTTGCTTTAAAGGTTATGAATAGAATGCGCGCAGCCTGTGATAAATGGAAGGCTGATACCGGACTTGGTTTCGGATTATACGGAACACCTGCCGAAAGCTTATGTTACAGATTTGCCCGTATTGATAAAGAGCGTTTCGGTACGATCAAGGATGTTACAGATAAGGGCTACTACACGAACTCTTACCATGTTGATGTACGTGAGAAGATCGATGCATTCAGCAAGTTCAGATTTGAGAGTCAGTTCCAGACAATCTCATCCGGTGGTGCAATCTCCTATGTCGAGATACCAAATATGCGCAACAATCTGGATGCACTTGCAGAAGTGGTTCGTTACATTTATGAGAACATCCAGTATGCTGAATTCAATACAAAGTCTGACTACTGCCATGTATGTGGTTATGATGGTGAGATTATCATTAATTCAGACGGCGAATGGGAATGTCCTCAGTGTGGTAACAAAGACCATGCAAAAATGAACGTTACAAGAAGAACCTGTGGTTATCTCGGTGAGAACTTCTGGAACGTCGGCAAAACAAAAGAAATGGCTTCCAGAGTATTACACCTGTAGGATTCAGGTCTGATGCATGTGGTTCAGCCATACCACAGATAAAGACATATACCACATACGATCAGAATATACCGGAATTTTTATAAAAACACTTGCTATATTGAAAAAATTGGTTTATATTAAAGCTATGCATAAAGTATTTACTTGTATGAACAGTTTACATCCGATTTTTAACTAAGTGCATTAATAATTTCAATTTGTATGGTCTGCATGTCGTAGAGGGCAATGCGGGCCATACTTTTTGTATGGGAGAAATAATAATTATGAATTATATGGATATCAAACGGTGTGATATCGCAAACGGAACCGGAGTTCGAACCTCTCTGTTCGTATCCGGCTGCACACACCACTGTAAAGGTTGTTTTAATCAGGATACCTGGGATTTCAACGCAGGTAAGCCTTTTACGCAAAAAGAGATCGATACGATCATTGAACTCTGTAAGCCGGATCATATTGTAGGTCTTACTTTGCTTGGTGGCGAGCCATTGGAATTCGTCAACCAGCAGGGTCTGCTTCCACTTCTGGAACAGTTCAAATCTACTTACCCGGATAAAACGATCTGGTGCTATACCGGCTACGATTTTGAAAAAGACGTTCTGGACAAGATGTATTATCAGTGGGATTTCACTCACAAATTCCTGTCCTATCTGGATGTTTTAGTCGATGGTGAATTTGTTGAAGAGAAAAAAGTTCTGGATCTGCGATTCAGAGGTTCCACAAATCAGCGAATATTAGATGTTCCAAAATCACTGATTGCCAAGAAAGCAGTCTTATGGGACGAGAAAGGAAGGTACTTCTAATGACCACATTTGATATTAACATTAAGAAACTGAATGAAAATGCGACGATTCCTTCTTATGGTTCTGAATTTGCTGCCGGAGCAGATCTGTACGCCTGCATGGATGAGCCTGTAACGATCGCTGCCGGAGGAACCCAGTTCATCCACACCGGACTGGCTATCGAGATTCCGGCCGGCTATGCCGGACTGGTCTATGCAAGAAGCGGTCTTGCTTGCAAACGTGGTCTTGCACCTGCTAATAAAGTAGGCGTTATCGACGCTGATTACCGCGGAGAGATCATGGTAGCACTCCACAATCACTCTAATGTTGATCAGACAATCGAAAGTGGCGAACGTATTGCTCAGCTTGTTATCACTCCATACATTACCGGCTGTTTCCATACTGTAGATGAATTATCCGATACCGTACGCGGTGAAGGGGGATTTGGCTCAACAGGAAGAAAATAAACAGACGAAAAAATGTCCATGGCACGAAATGTACCATGGACATTTTTATTCTATCCCATTAACTAAACGTGATCATACTATACACATCGGTATTTACGCTCTTGGAATAAGTGTAATCTTTATCAATCTTTGATACCCAGTTCGTTAAAAGATTATTAAAATAGGCATCATTTGCCTCTTTTGTCAACTCCGCTTTATTCGTAGCAGTTGCTTTCTCATCTGTCAGATATGTCATCTGAAAGATATGATAGCCATTCTCAGTCTCGATAACCGGGGAGATATCTCCATCCTGCATATTATATAAAGTATCCAGCACCTCTTGTCCATAGCTTTCCAGAATCTGATCCTTACTCATCGTATGGCTTCCGGCATATCGCAGGTTGTTTGTGTGGCCAAGGAAAGTAATATTCAGGTTCGGATTGTCCGATAACTGCTGTTTGATTGAAGTATAAGCCTCGTCCGCTTTTTGTTTCTGTTCTGCAATCTTATCCTTACTGTACACTACGATATTTCCAAAATCATCCTCATAATAACATTCAAAGAACATATCGTAAAATGTCGTCATTCTTGCCTGCTCATCGGATACCTCGGCAGAGGAATCGCTCATGACATGATCGTAAATCTTCTTCGCCAGTGCATTCTCCTGAAGAACACGGGATGGTGTATCTGCCTCCATGCCGGTTTCCTTCAACTGCTCATCGGTCAGACTGTTATAAAAATCTTCCGCTTCCTGTTCTGCCTGTGCCTGTTCTTCCTCCGTCAGGCTGATCTTGTATTCATCTGCCTGTGCGATCAATGCCTTAGTCTGGACAATGTTGGAGATTACTTCACGCCTTGCCATTTCCTCGACATCCATCTCAATACCGCCATCCGTTTCGATCGTTTTGCCCCAGATGTCGCTGCCGTACTCTTTCTCGTACTCATCAATGGTTGTCTGTGCATAGATATACACCTCGTCCAAATAAATGTTGTCATTTCCGAATTTGAATACGATATATTTTCCTGTATTATCCTGACTCTCTTCTCCGCACGCTGCAAGTGTAAGTAACATCACACATGCGCAGATCAAAGAAATAGCCTTTAGAATTCTACGTTTCATCCACCAAACCTCCTGTTCTTCCAACTCACCGATTTCGGTATGCTGATCATCCTTTATTCTTCTGCAAGCTCCGCGATATCAGCTACAACTGCTCTCGCCTGCTTCCAGATCTCTTTCTCTGTGATCGTCTTCATCTTAAGCACAAAAGACGGACTGTTGCCGATCATAAATTTCATGCTTCCTCTATATTTATCTAATAACGAATCAATCTTTGCTGTGTCGATCTTCGCCTGTTTAAACATCGAAAACCGTAGTTCCGCCCCCGCCAGCATAATGCTGGTTATATAGGCACGATTTGCCTTTGCCTTTAATAAAGATACATCAAGCAGGTTCAGAACCTCTGTCGGCATCTCTCCGAATCTGTCATTTAATTCGTCAATAATATCGTCATAGTCATCATCCGATGCGATATGTGATATCCGCTTATACAGATCCAGCTTGATAAATTCATTCTTGACATATTCAGCCGGTATATAAGCATCCACCGGAAGCTGTACGGTTGTCTCAAACCTTTCTTCAACCTTCTCGCCCATCTCCTGACGGATCGCATCATTTAACATCTTGCAGTACAGATCATAACCAACTGCTTCCATATGACCGGACTGATCCTCGCCTAAGATATTTCCCGCGCCACGGATCTCCAGATCCTTCATGGACACCTTGATTCCGGAACCAAGATCGGTAAATTCCCGAATTGCTTTCAGTCTCTTTTCCGCAGTTTCTTTAATAAGTTTATCCCGACGGTACATCAGAAATGCATATGCATTCCGATCTGAACGACCGACACGGCCGCGGAGCTGATACAACTGGGATAAGCCAAATGTATCTGCATCATGAATGATCATGGTATTTGCATTCGGAATATCCAAGCCTGTCTCGATGATCGTCGTAGTAACCAGCACATCAATCTCATGATTGATAAACCGGTACATGATGTCCTCCAGCTGTCGTTCATGCATCTGGCCATGCGCATACTCAACGACTGCATCCGGTACAAGGGATGCGATCTCCGATGTGACCATCTCTATATTATTTACCCGGTTATATACATAATATACCTGACCATCCCGCGCCAGCTCACGCTTGATCGCTTCTTTGACAAGTTCGGGATCAAGCTCCATGACATAGGTCTGGATCGCCCGTCTGTCAACCGGTGCTTCTTCCAGAACACTCATATCCCGGATACCGATCAGGCTCATATGAAGTGTACGAGGAATAGGAGTCGCTGTCAAGGTCAGAACGTCTACATTTGTCTTCATCTGTTTGATTTTTTCCTTATGTGTTACACCAAACCGCTGCTCCTCGTCTATGATCAGCAGACCAAGCTGCTTAAATGCCACATCCTTGGACAACAGCCGATGTGTTCCGATCACGATATCCACCTTTCCGGCCTTCAAATCAGCGATCGTCTCCCGTACCTCCTTCGGTGTACAGAAACGGCATAACAGCCGGATCTCGACCGGGAATTCCTTCATACGTTCTTTGAATGTATTATAATGCTGCTGTGCAAGGATCGTAGTAGGCACAAGATATGCAACCTGTCTGCCATCGTATACCGCCTTAAATGCCGCACGGATCGCAACCTCTGTCTTACCAAAGCCCACATCGCCACAGATCAGACGATCCATAATCTTGCTGCTCTCCATGTCTGCCTTTGTCTCTGCGATTGCTTTCTTCTGGTCATCCGTTTCCTCGTACGGGAACATTTCCTCAAATTCCTGCTGCCAGATCGTATCCTTCGAATAGCAAAAGCCCTGTGATGCCTGTCGTTTCGCATACAGGTTCACCAGTTCCTTTGCGATCGTTGCAACATGACCTTTTACCCGGCTTCTGGTCTTCTCCCAGTCCTTGCTGCCGAGCTTGTTGATCTTCGGCCGTCTGCCCTCTTTATCACTGTATTTCTGGATACAGTCTACCTCAGAGGCCAGCACATAGAGCTTTCCGCCCTCTGCATAATTGATCGTTACATAATCTTTTAAGACACCGTCCACTTCGACCTTCTCGATACCGCCATAGATACCAACACCATAGCGTTCATGAATCACACAGTCACCCACGCTGATATCAGAGAAATCCTTGATCACTTCACCGGAATACCGAGGCTTCTGGTTCTTCTTTTTCTTCATACTGCTCCGTGCAGTAAAGACGTCGCCTTCATTTATCACAACCAGCTTCAGCTCCGGGAACTCAAATCCTGCCCGAAGTCTTCCTGTCGTAACCATTACCTCTTTCTCAGAAAGAACACGGTCGGTATCCTCTGAATAGAAGCACGCCACATCATGGCTGGTCAGATTCTCAACCATGCGTTTTGCTCTGGTCGTCGATGGTGAGATAAATATGATACGGTAATTCTTCTCTCGCCATTTTCCGATATCCGCAATCAACGCTTCAAAATTATTCCTGTAAGAATTAACTACACGGCTGTCATATGTTACATCATGCCGGATCGTAAAATACCGATCCTCATGATACAGAATAGAAAATGCGAGCGTCTGAAATGCCTGCATTTTCTGCACGATTGCCGGATAAGTAAATAAAATATTCATCATACCCGGAAGGATATAACCACCCTCCAGACGGCTCTCCATGCTCTCAAGGAAGGTTGCCATATAGTTATCCGCATAATCTGATATTCTCGAAGTTTCATCTAATAAAATAACTGTATTTTTTGTATGGAAGCAGTCTAAGAGTGATACGGTCTTACTGTAGAAATACTCTACATAACTGTCCACTCCTGCCATCCCATGAAACTCCGTCAACTGCTCTTTGATCTCCCCGATCTGCTTCTTCAGACGGGCAGCTTCCTCTGTCTTGAACTCTTTCCGCAGCTTCTCATAATATGGCTTGAACTCCTGCTCAAGCTTACGGATACCCTGCGCCGTCCTGCGATCAGACAACACCATCTCGCTTGCCGGATAGATCTGGATCTCCTGCACCTGTTCGATCGACCGCTGGCTTTCCACATCAAAGCTTCGGATGGTATCGACCTCCGTATCCCACATATCGATACGATATGGACATTCCTCTGTCAGAGGGAAAATATCAATGATACCACCACGCACAGCAAACTGTCCGACACCATCTACACTGTCTGCCTTTTCATACCCCAGTTCCACCAGACACTTCTTAAGCGCCTCGACGTCCAGTTCTTCTGCCTCACGGATCGTCACCACATTTTTCTTAATATAGGACAGATCCGGCATCCTATCAAATAACGCATCTACCGTCAGAATGATCGTACAGGCTTCTCCCTCGATCAGTCGTCTGAAAATATCCATCCGCCGTCTGGTGATAGAATTTCCATGGATATCTGAGCTGTAAAATAAAATATCCTTCGACGGATACATATACACCGCTTTATCATAGAAACGGAAGTCCTCATATAACTGTTCCATTCTCTGTTCGCTGTAGGTTACGACCAGCCTTACATGTGCATCGGATGAAAATGCATGCATCAGATACACCCGGTCTGTTCCGTCATTTCCGGATATATTGACGATGCCATCCTGCTCTTTTAACCAGTCCTTTATCTGTATATAATTTTCGGTATGTTTTACAGGCTCATTGATTGCCTTCATATCGACGCCAAATGCCAGGCTGATACAGCCTGGCTCCCTTTCTTTTTTATTTTCTGATTATTTATACCTGTCTGATCGTATCCACAGCTTTACCCTGTATACGACCTGTTCCGATCAACACATTTTATCTTTCAGTTAATTATATTTATTCATTGCTGCTGCCGCGCTGTCTTTTAATATCAATGCGATCGCATCACCGGCATTATCACAGCCTGCCTTGATCTCCGGAAGTTCATCTTTTCCAAATCTGGATAATACATAATCTGCAAGATCCATACGATCCGGTTTCTTTCCGATTCCGACACGGACCCGGACAAATTCCTGTGTTCCCAGATGTGAAATGATATTCTTCATTCCATTATGTCCACCGGCACTTCCCTTTTCACGGATCCGAAGCTTGCCGACTGCCAGATCGATATCATCATAAGCAACGATCACATCGGATGGATCGCATTTGTAATAATCGACCAGTTCCCGGACACTTTCTCCACTCAGATTCATAAATGTCTGTGGCATTGCAAGGATCACTTTCTCTCCTTCTATCATGCCCCTGCCATAGATCGCTTTATGCTTCTTTTCACTCAATTCTATATTATATTTATCTGCAAGTCCTACGATTACGGAAAATCCTACATTATGTCTGGTTCCCGCATATTTGGTTCCCGGATTTCCAAGTCCTACTATCAGTTTCATCTTATCTTGACCTCATTATCTCTTCTGCTTCTGCAAGCTGTTCCAGTGTATTGACACCCTTGATCTGATCTGCATCCTCCATGGCTGCCGCATCGACCGGAAGTCCCATTTTCTTGATGATCTCAATGGTGTCCGGCAGATAATATTCACCCTGTGCATTATCATTTGTAATCTGTGAAAGTGCTGCCAGTAATGCATCACATTTGAAAATATACATACCGGAATTCACTTCTTTAACTGCCTGTTCTTCCTCGGTTGCATCCTTCTGTTCTACAATCTTTGATAAGCCTTTCTCATCACGGATAATTCTTCCGTATCCAAATGGATCTGAAAGCATCGCTGAGATAACCGTAACACCATTTCCTGCTGCAACATGCTTCTTGATCGCCTGCTCTAATGTCTTACCGGTTACAAGTGGTGTATCTCCGCAAAGGACAACAACATCTCCCTCCGTGCCGATAAAATCAGAAGCACACTTAACTGCATGACCGGTTCCAAGCTGTTCGGTCTGTAGTGCATAGCTTACTACATCCTGCATTTCTTCTGTCTTATCAAGCTTCGCATAAGTATCTTTAATACTTTTTTCTACTTCTTCTGCCTTGTATCCAACGATCACACAGACTTTATCACATCCGGCAGCTCTTGCCGCTTCTATCGAATAGTATACCATCGGTTTCCCAAGCACCTCATGTACAACCTTTGGCTTTTCAGATTTCATTCTTGTTCCCTTGCCTGCTGCAAGGATGATTGCTTTCAGCATTGTCCTATTATCCTCCAAATAAAATATGAGATTACCACAGCTAATTTTACTTTATCCCTATTCCATTTTCAACCATATGGTGGAAATATTTCGTACATTCATCAAATTCTTCCTTACCACATGATAAACATTTCATAAATATAATCTCCTCTCAAATTAAATTCATAGCCCATATATTGGACTCCACTACGACTTTCTTTAATGGTCCATTTAATCAAAGTTCATTTTTCTGAAAAGGAACAGATATTCCCATCATCACACCAGCTAAAATCATTATGCTGGCATAAATCTCATTCAAATTAAAACATACCATAATCATAGCCAAAATAACAAAAATGGAGCAAATTCCCAGTTGAAGATTCTTTATTTTTCCCTTTTTATCTTTTTTTAACTTAACTATTAAAAAACCTACATCCAATAAAATATAGAGAATAAAGTCTACAATGAATAAAGCAATGTTTAAATCTTTTTCATAACAAATTGCTAAAATAATATTATACAATCCCAAAGCCACAGAACATACTTTGGTTAATTTAGCGTTCCAAATCACATTTGGAATCTTCCATTTGAAAGTAGACCAAACAATCAAAAAACAACCCGAAAACAATATCATTACTCTATTTATTTCCATAAACCTTCTCTCCCCTTGTTATAGATCTTTACCATATATAAATACCAATATTAACACTAAAGCCAGCCACTGCATCTACAGTGGCTGGCTCCGTTTCACGTCTTAAGCTTCCAGTGATTCCTGATATTTCTCAAGTATCATCCGCTGCAGACGTTCTCTTGTCTCAGTATTGATTGGATGTGCGATATCTCTGTACTCACCATCTGCTGCTTTCCGGCTAGGCATCGCAATAAACAATCCCTTATCACCCTGGATCACTTTGATATCATGAACTACAAATTCATTATCAATCGTGATCGAAACGACGGCTTTCATCTTACCTTCTTTTTCAACACCCCTGACTCTGATATCGGTCACCTGCATCGTGTGTACCCCCTTGTCTTTCTTATCTGCTACAATGCGTATCTGAAATTCTTCTCCACGATAACCTTGATGTCATCCGGGCTACCCTGATGAACTGTATTTGCACGGATCGTATCTCTACTTTCTACAATACAGTTTTCGATTACACAATTATCCCCAATGTGTACATCGTTCAGAATGATAGAATTTCTGATCACACAGTTGTTGCCAATGTATACCTTCTTAAATAATACTGAATTTTCTACAGTACCATTTATGATACATCCACTTGCTACCAGGCTGTTATTCACAACCGCTTCCCCATTATACTTTGCCGGTGGAAGATCCTCCACCTTGGAGTAGATGTCAGGATGCTGCTTGAAGAAATAGTTTCTTACATCTCTGTTCAGGAAATCCATGTTTGTCTTATAGTAAGACTCCTTGGTTCCGATGTTTCTCCAGTAAGTATCCATCTTATATCCATAAATCTTCTTTACATTCTTATATCTTACAAGAATATCTCTTACAAAATCAGTTCTGCCTTCATTTGCACAGGTTTCCAGTAATTCGATGAGCTGTCTTCTTCTGATCACATAGATACCGGTTGAGATCGTATTGTTGCCTGCAACCAGTGGCTTCTCCTCGAAATCTATGATACGGTTGTCCGCATCCATCTGTACTACACCAAAACGGTTCACATCATCTTCTCCAGGTTCGAGATCCTTACATACAACTGTAATATCTGCGCCTTTGCTGATGTGTTCTTCCAGAACCTTACCATAATCCAGCTTGTAGATACCATCACCGGATGCAATAACTACATATGGCTCATGACTTTCCTTCAGGAAATTAATGTTCTGATAAAGGGCATCCGCTGTACCCTTATACCAATAGCTGTTCTCTGATGTAATGGTTGGTGTGAATATATAGAGACCACCCTGTTTTCTTCCGAAATCCCACCATTTGCTGGAATTCAGATGTTCATTCAGAGATCTGGTATTGTACTGTGTAAATACCGCTCCTTCTGGATATGGGAATTTGTCATATTCGAAAGGGCAAAATCAATAGCTCTGTAACCGCCAGTAATAGGCATAGCTGCAACAGCTCTCTTTGCTGATAATTCGCCCATCTTGTTGCTATTACCACCTGCTAAAATTATACCTAATGCTCTCATCTCTATTCACCTGCCTTTATAATACTTCCGCCACTCTTTAAGTTGCCATCCGGATAATCTTCCGGAGTAGTCACACCAGATATAGCAGTATTCTTACCGATTGTTACACCATCAGGAATAACTGAGTTTTCTCCGATCGTAACAAGTCCAAATGAATAAATCTGTGGCTTGAATTCATTGACAGCTTCTTCTCCGATTCCAAGCTTAGCATCCTTACCAATCTTAACATTCTCTGCGATGATAGCCTTGTCCATATATGCATTCTCACCGATCGTTGCGTTATTCATAATGATCGAATTACGGATGACTGCACCCTTTTCGATCGTAACACCGGAACCGATAACGGAATTCTCAACATCGCCGTACACCTCTGTTCCTTCACCGATGATACATCTGCTTACTCTGCCGCTTGCATCTATGTACTGTGGTGGGATCGCATCTGTCTTGGTGTAGATCTTCCAGAACTCCTCATAGAGATTGAATTCAGGAACAATATCTACTAATTCCATATTTGCTTCCCAGTAAGAACCAAGTGTTCCTACGTCCTTCCAGTAACCCTTGAAGTCGTATGCACAGATCTTCTTGCCATTTGAATGGCAGTATGGAATGATGTGCTTACCAAAGTCACATTCCGGCTGATCCTTCATCTTTACAAGTGCCTCACGAAGCACCTTCCAACTGAATATATATATACCCATAGATGCTTTGTTACTTCTAGGATTTGCAGGTTTCTCCTCAAATTCTGAAATAACATTGTTCTCATCTGTAATTACAACGCCAAATCTGCTAGCTTCTTCCCATGGTACCTGATATGTTGCAAGTGTGATATCCGCATCACAGGATTTGTGATATTCCAGCATGTTTTCATAGTCCATCTTGTAGATATGATCACCAGATAATATCAGAACATATTCAGGATTATAATAGTCTATAAATTCCAGGTTCTGATAAATAGCATTTGCAGTACCTGTATACCATTCGCTGTTATCACTTTTCTCGTATGGTGGAAGAACTGTCACGCCTCCTATGTTACGATCCAGATCCCAAGGAATACCGATTCCGATATGCTGGTTAAGTCTCAGTGGTCTGTACTGTGTAAGAACACCTACTGTATCAACACCTGAATTAATACAGTTGCTCAATGGGAAATCGATAATCTTGTATTTGCCGCCAAAAGCTACAGCCGGCTTAGCCAGATTAGAGGTCAGAACGCCTAAACGGCTTCCCTGTCCTCCTGCAAGAAGCATGGCTATCATTTCTTTTTTAATCATAATGTCACCCCTTCGTGCGTATTAATATAAATGCATTATACCACTGTTTTTGTAATAAGCAAAGTTTTTTATTGCATTTTCACAATAAAAGTTGAAAGAATATAGAAATTTTAAACATTTTTACAAAACAAACACATATTTTGCATGAATTTTCCATGTATCTTTTAACAATTTTCACTGTGCATTTTTGATTAAAAAATTTTCTTTCCTGTATTCTCCGGGTAGAAATGGTTTTCTACTTGTGATAAACTCTAATTAATTATTTTACCGATATACTTTCAGGCTGTTACACAGATTTTGACCTGTCATAATCCCACAAATACCTGAGTATACGAAGAAGAAAGGACAAAGAACTTATGGCTGAAATTTTAGTAAAAGAATACCGTGGCGATGTTGTTGAAAATGTACATTATGGATCTATTGCTATTGTTTCATCAACCGGCGAAACAATCGCTTATACCGGTGATATCGAGCGCCAGACTTATATGCGTTCCGCAAGCAAACCGATTCAGGTGCTTCCTACCCTGCTCGCAGGTCTTCATAAAAAATATAACCTGAACGAGGAAGAAGTAACGATCTGCAATTCCTCACACTGGGGCAGTAATCATCACATCTATGTACTTCAGAGCATCATGGAAAAAACGGGCTTAAAAGAAGAAGATATGATCATGAATCCAACGATCTCCACATCTGCAACACCGCTTGCGGACAAGCTTGCACTTGGTTCCAAGCTGAATCCTGTAGAGGGCAAGAGCCGTTTGCAGCACTGCTGCTCCGGCAAACACTTAAGTCTTATGATGTTACAGCGTGAACTGACAGGAAAGGTAACCGGCTACCAGCTTCCGGACTCTCCTGTCCAGAAGCAGATCATTTCATTCTTATCCATGCTAAGCCAGACTCCGACTTACCGGATCAGTCTGGGAATCGACGGTTGCGGCGTTCCGGTATTTGCACTTCCAATGCGTAATATCGCACTTGCTTATGCAAAACTTGCAGATCCGTCAACCTGCCGGATGATATACGGGAAGCGATCACCTATAACTTCGACTGTATTAACAAGAATCCGGAAAAGATCAACGATTACTTTACACCTTCCTACTATGTAAATAAGAACCCGGATCTTCTTATGAAGGATGGTTCCAGAGGTGTGATCTGTATGGCGATCCGAAGCCGGAAGCTCGGTATCGTGATCAAGCTCGAAGATGGCTGGAGCGACGAATATCAGGGAATCATTGTTGCCCGTATTTTGGAGCAGCTTCAGTATGATGATAAAGAACTGATCGAACAGCTTAAGAAAACGTATAACACAAAGATTTATAACGACTGCAAGGATGAGGTTGGACACGCCGAAGCAGATTTTGATATCCATATCGAGCAGTCCTATTTCGATGAATTATTCGGAAATGCAGAACCGGAAGAAGACGATTCGGATGAATCTGATGCAGGCACTGCAGACGAAAGCTCTGATTCCGAAGATTCCGATATTGATTCTTCAATCGAAGACGAAGACATGGAAGAACTTGAAGATGATGAAGATATGGAAGATGAGGAACAGCTCTCTGCAGAAGAACGTGCCAGACGCCGTGCAATCCGTGACCGCAGATCCATTCTTGGTCAGAATGTTGTCCTGCCATCATCAAGCCAGACTTTCATCCAGAATCCAATGACCGATCCGATGCGTCCTGTAAAATCTGCCAAGGTGATCTCCACCATCCAGAATAATGACGCCGAATTCGAAGTCTTTGACAAGAAAGACAATGAAGATAACAAAAAGCAGGAATAACACCATGCTTTGACAGGTTGTTCAAGTTTTATATAAGATTGCAATATAGCACACACATACAGCAACACCCATATGGTTATTCCACTATAAATGACTTACTGCGGTTTCTGTTCGCAGCACATGTCTGATTCGTAAATACTCCTGTGCCCACTCGCCTG
>ERZ791624.391-NODE-391-length-31311-cov-4.161601_pt1 | contig 31311 bp, 28 predicted proteins | sample MGYA00510058_ERZ791624 | MGnify/ENA primary metagenome ERZ791624 (study PRJEB30046, sample SAMN00715158) | human gut metagenome | study: EMG produced TPA metagenomics assembly of the A metagenome-wide association study of gut microbiota in type 2...
CTGAATAAAGATGGGATATTATTCGTCTTTTTAATCATAAAATCTGCAAGTTTCTCGACCTAATGGTACTAAAACTTGCAGTTTTATCAAAGAATTTTATAGACTAAATTACTGAATACCAGTAATTAAGAATATTTTTAAGGGGCGACTACATAATCAAACAATCTCAACCAACGCTGTAAAACGAGAGTCTGAATATACTGGAACAAGCAGCAATGAGCCATCACAAAGCCGACCACTTTTTACAACAGGAGGTTTTAGATGACTAAGAAAATTATTCAACTCCGTTTCTGATTTATGGAAAAGAATAGTCATACGACCTTCTTTATTTTCCTCTAATACGTTTTCACCTACCATAGAAGCAACGAGACCCATTGTCGTCCTAAGATTCAATTCTATACAGGGCATTATAACAAAGTCACCATTCTCCTTAAATAGCATCATATCAAGACCAAAATAGCCTTGATATTCTTTGGGTATAATGCTTGAAAGGACTTCTAATGATTTAGTTTTCAGATTATCAATACATTCTGATGGGACATACTTAACAATTTTTTGTAACAGAACCTCATACGACCCAACGACTGCCCTCTCATAAGAAAATCTATTGTTATTTTCAAATACAGAAAGACCAACAAATGACAATACTCCGTTTTCTGATTTAAATTCCATTGCAAAGTCAAGTACTTTATCCAAGAATTTCTCGCAAATAACGCTCCCTTGCTTTTTAATAAAGCCTCCGACCAATGGCTTATATGCATCAAAATTTGATTTAGTAACAAGAAATACACCTTTTCCACTACTTGACCAAGGAGCTTTAACTATACATCTCCCAAAAAAATTCAGAAATTCCACAACATCTCCTAAATTATGGCATTCTTTTGGCATTACACCTTTATACTCCAACCCTTGCAAGATTCTTAGCGTTGTCCTTCGATGTGATATACTTCTAAAAAGTTCAATTATATCGCTGCTCGGCACTAAAGCGTCATATACAAGTTGCTTCATCTGGTAACAGGTAGCCTGACTCCAACCCCAAGGATATATTTTATCAATTGAATCACAAGCATCAAAAACCGTAACACCACTAATATTGCAGAATTTTTGCTTTATATCATTTAAAAAATCACAATTAGACTTGCTTTTATCCGCCAAAACAGAGCTCCCAGCCTCTGCATACCAGACTGGAAGCATCTGTAAATCATTCCTTATTTTTTTGGCATGCTTTGGAGCAGTATAATTCCATGAACCATCTGCTAAAGCCAAATCATTTTCTGGATTAAAAACATATAGTGATTTCTTCATCCTAATCCATTCTTGCCTTATAGTCAGCAAATGTGAACTCTCTCAGAACTTCAATTTCTCCATTTGCCTTTTGCAAAAGCATTGACGGGTGCTGAATACCATTGAACATATTGGTCTTTACTGTTGTGTAATGATTCATATCCTCAAAGGTAAGTAAATCTCCAACTTCAAGAGGTCGCTCAAAACTCCAATCACCCATAAAATCACCACTTAGACAAGAGTTGCCACCTATTCTGTATGTAGGTTTCGAGAAATCCACATTTTCAAGCGCTTCTGTAATTACTGGCTTATATGGCATTTCAAGGCAATCTGGCATGTGGCATGAAAACGACGCATCTATAATTGCTGTTTTAACGCCATTATTTTCAACAATATCAAGTACTTTTGCAATCAAATCACCTGTTCTCCATGTAAAGGCACTACCCGGCTCCATTATCAACTCAAGATTCGGATATTTTGCATGAAACTCATTTAATGTTTGAATCAAATGCTCAACGTCATAGCCCTCTTTTGTCATAAGGTGTCCGCCTCCCATATTGAGCCATTTCAAACAGGGAAGATACTTGCCGAACTTTAGTTCAACACTTTCCAGAACATTTTTCAGATCATAAGAAGTTGACTCACATAGTGCATGAAAATGGAAACCTTCAAGTCCCACCGGCAATTCTTCCAAAGCCTCTGAAGTAACGCCAAAACGAGAGCCAGGCATACAAGGATTATAAATATCTGTTTCAATTACAGAGCACTCTGGATTAATTCTTAAGCCACAACTTATTTTCCTGTCAGAATTTGCATTGTGTTTTTCCACCAATGGAAAATACTTTGAAAATTGACTTACAGAATTAAACGTAATATGAGAACATCCGTCAATAAAATCCACAATTGATTCATCTGTATAGACAGGACAATAAGCATGAACATCATTTCCTAATTCCTCTAACGACAATTTCATCTCATTGATAGAACTTGCGGTTGAAGAAGAACAATATTCGGAAATTATGCCAAATGTTTTCCATAAAGCATTGGCCTTGAATGCCATAATAATTTTAACATTTGCCTGTTTTGAAACATAATCTATCAATTTTAGATTAGATCTCAACTTCTCTTCAAAAACAATGTAATAAGGAGTTCTCATATTATTTTACAATTTCTAAATTAGCAAATCTAAGTAATAATTTCTTTTCAGCACCGTTTTCAAACTTAACAATAATCTTTGTATCGCCCATTGACTTGTCAATAGTCATAACTTTACCGATTCCAAATGTCTTGTGTTTAACAACCAAGCCCTCAACCAATTGGTCAGGTTTTATTGTTGCATTAGTTTGTTTTACCATTTCCGACCGTCCTTTTAGAGGAATAAATTTAGGGTTTCTTCCCGAAGAATTCGTGTTGTTTGTTCGGAAATTGCTACCAAACGGCAACTGCAAATACGTTTGGTCTATATCGTTAATAAAGCGGCTCTTCTCAGTAAACATACTCTGACCATTTCTAAACCTTGACCGTGCGTATGTCATTATGCAATTTTTCTTAGCCCTTGTAATAGCAACATACAGCAATCGCCTCTCCTCTTCTATCTCAGCATAATTGCCTACGCTCCTAAATGACGGGAACAAATTCTCTTCCAAGCCAACGATAAAAACATTATTAAACTCAAGCCCCTTTGCTGCATGGACAGTCATGAGTGTTACCTTATCAGATGCATCTGCTTCTTCATCCTGTTCCGTTATTAATGAAATATTTGCAACAAAATCACTCAACGACTTATATTCATTTTCTGAACTTTCACAATATGCTTTTATAGCATTTAGCAATTCATCAAGATTTTCTCTTTTGCTTACATTCTCAGGACTGTCACTTGTATTCAAAACTCGCAACACCCCTGTTTCATCATATATCAATACTGCAGCACTATAAGCATTTGAACTTACCGCAATTGTTGTCAATCTTTCTATTAGTTCTCGAAAAGAAGCCAATTTACTTTTTGTTCCCGTATTAAAATTGGAATCAATATTTTCTATGTTTTGCAATACAGTCCAAATACTTGCATTACTGCCTGCGGCCAACTTACGTAACTTTCCAACAGTTGTCTCCCCTATGCCCCTAACTGGATAATTAATGATTTTACATAACGCCTCATTATCATCCGGATTTACTGCCAATCGGAAATAGCATAAAGCGTCTTTTATTTCTCGTCTTTGATAGAATGACATACCGCCATAAATGCGATATGGTATATTATCTTTTCTTAGCGCTTCCTCAATAATACGAGACTGGGCATTTGTCCTATACAAAATTGCAAAATCACTATATAAAAAATGCTGGCGCATCTTAATCTCAAACAATTTACTGGAAACTTTCTTACCTTCTTCCAGATCAGTTGCTGCTTCCATAACAAGCAGTTTATTACCAAGTTCATTTTCAGAAAATACATCTTTGCGAATTTGGCGAGTATTCTTGGCAATCAAACTGTTTGCAGCATTGACAACCATTTGAGTTGAACGATAATTACGCTCCAATTTGAAAATTTTCAAATTAGGAAACAGTTTTGATAATCCTAATATGTTACTTATATTAGCACCTCTAAAGGAATAAATACTTTGCGCATCATCACCAACGGCAAACAGCCTTTGATTTTTTGCAACAAGTTGACGGATAATCATGTGCTGTGCAAAATTAGTATCTTGATACTCATCAACAAGGATATACTTAAACTTAGTCTGATATTTTTCAAGAATATCCGGATTATCCCGAAATAGAATATTTGTAAGCATTAGGATATCGTCAAAGTCCATTGCTTCGGCGACTTTACAACGTTGCTGATAAATTCTGTAAATTTCCGAAATATATGGACAATCATGATGTCTGTCTCTCGTCATAAGTGCCGGGTCATTTGCATAATCATCCGGAAGCTTCAAAGCATTTTTTGCAGATGAAATACAATTAGCAACTATATTAACTGCATACTTCTTTTCATCAAGGCACTCTTCTTTTATAATACTTTTCAGTAAAGACTTTGTATCTGCAGGTTCATAAATTGTAAAAGTAGAAGCATAGCCTAACCTGTCGCAATGAGTCTTTAATATTCTCAAAAAGTTTGAATGGAAAGTTCCCATCCAGATTTTACTCGAAAATTCCGCACCTAAAAGGGTAGAAATTCTTTCTTTCATCTCCCTTGCTGCCTTATTAGTAAAGGTTAATGCAAGTATTTCCTCTCCATTGTAACCATTCTTCAACAAATGCATAATTTTATGGGTAAGCACCTTTGTCTTACCTGACCCCGCACCTGCAATAACCAAAGCAGGTCCATCGCTATAAACAACAGCCTCATACTGTTGCTGGTTCAATCCTTCTAAATATGCTTCCACTATTTAATCTTTTATCAATTCATTATATGAAGGTATATGGTCTATAAATCGGCATACCATGTTATTATAATCAATCTCACAGCAATAAAAAGCAATGCCATTTGTAACTACTAAATATTTCACTTTAAGCACTATATTATACCTATATATCTGATTAAAAACCTCTTGTGTTATATTTACAGTTGATGCTTTATATTCCACTATCATTACAGGATTTCCTTTTCGATCATAAACGACGGTATCACATCGACGCTTTATACCATTTTGGACAATAGATATTTCATTGCCCATAAGGCCTCCAGGATATAATTTTTCATTTATCAAAAATTCAACAAAACCTTGCCGAACTCTTTCTTCTGGAGTCAATGCTATATATTTCCCTCTTAACCTATCAAAAACTACAATACCCTTATCACTATTGCTGTATCTTAATTTATATTTGGATAAATTTATGCTCATTTCTTCGATAGTAGGAAAATTAATTGTAAATTTACTACAAATTTGACAATCGGCAAAAATGTATGGCTAAAACAGTAAATTCAACTCAAAGAAAAGATATAGAGCTTCAGATAAAGAATAAGAATTTTTCAAAAATTTATTTACTATCTGGAGAAGAAGCATTCTACATTGATTACCTTACTGACAAAATAATTAACTCATCAATTAGCGAAGAGGAAAAAGATTTCAATTTGTCTATTTATTATGGTAGTGACGTCAAAATGTCAGAGGTTGTTTTAGCATGCAGAAGATATCCCATGATGGCAGAAAGGCAAGTAATTGTGCTTAAAGAAGCACAATCGTGGAAAAGTCTTCCAGGCGTCAATGAAAAACGAGAACTTGAAATCCTTGAGTCATACGCAAAGCAACCAACGCCAACGACCATACTAATTGTATGCTATAAAGGTTCTACCATAAAATCTGCAGGGTTAACCAAAGCGCTGACCAACACAATAATTGATGGCAATCCCGTTGGTACAATTTTTGAATCAAAGGCTCTTACAGAATACAATATAAACGGAGCAATAAATGAATATGTACGCCTCATTGGTTGCACCATAGATGAGAAAGCAAATGCTATGCTTGCCGAATATGTTGGCTGCGATATGTCGCACATTGCTAAAGAGGTTGACAAACTAAAACTCATTTCACCTAACGGAGTTCGCATAACTCCAGAAATGGTAGAAAAGAATATTGGTGCAAGTAAAGACTACAATAATTTCGAATTTATCAAAGCCATTGCAAGCCGCGACGTTGCTAAAACTTTTAAAATTGCCAACTACTTTAAAAGCAACTCTCGCAAGAACCCAACGGCTGTTACAACTGCACTTCTTTTCAACCTGTTTTCAAATTTGCTTATTGCTTATTATGCACGCACTACGGATGAAAGAGTGCTAATGGAGCAACTCAGGTTTAAAACACCATATCAATTAAAAGACATTCGCCTGGCAATGTCGAAATACAATGCCAGGCAAACTTTTAATATAATTTGTTTTATTAGAGATTTCGACGCAAAGAGTAAAGGCGTTGGCTCTAACAAAAACGAATATGACCTTTTGGAAGAATTATGCTATAAAATTTTCTCCTGCTAAATCTTTTCTACATGCTTTGAGTCGATCCATGCTTTATGCGCATCGTCTGCTTGCACATTATACCACACTTGTTTGATCTCACCCTCTTTCACTTCAACTGAGTCAAGAATCTCTACTTTTACGCCTTCATTAAGTATGAAAGCCTCTTCAGATTTTGACTTTGGTTCTCTGGGCGACAAACTCAATATTACAGAATCATCAATAACAACTGCGTTTCCGCTATTAGTAAGAGCCTTTGATGACTTATATGCAAAGATATTCGCCAATAAGCATATAAAAATCATCGACATGCCTACGAAAAAACCTATCTTTCTTATCAATATGCTATTATTGAAGATATACAAGGCTGCACATGCAAGAATCAAAAAGAATGAAACGATGCCAAGAATAGCCCACCCATTATAACTAAATGAATGCAATATGCCTGCGTATAATGAATTCATCATATTCTCGCCATTCGCCATCTTGTCTTTTATCTTTGAATTAACAAAAGCCAAATTTGCTTGAGCCTCCTTATTGTTAGGATCTAATAGCAAGGCCCTTTCATAACTTAACACCGCCTTGCCCAAATTGCCAGACTTGAAATAAGAATTTCCAAGATTATAGTATAAATCAGAGGAAACTTGACCATTCTTAATAATCTGCTCATATATTGTAACCGCTTCCTGGTATTTATCCTCAGTATATGCCTTTTCGGCTTTATCTGAAGCCGTTTGAGCAAAAACCCCTTGAACAGACAGGCAAACAAATGCAATTATATATAATAATGTTTTCATATTATTTCCTTTTAGTGTTTTCTATTTTATCAATGAGTTCACACGCTTCTTTATAGATGTTACTCATGTCATTTTCTCCTTTAACACTTGAATATCTTGCAAACTCGCATTTATCAAGAATGTCAATAGCGGTTTCAATAACGCTTTCAACAACACCATATTTGTCAAGTTCGTTTTTTATATTATCTCTATTCAACTCGGATACTGGAATAGCAAGTTTATCACTCAAATATCCCCACAATGCACGAAGTAATTCTTCATAGAATTCATCCGTTTTATTCTTACCCATTAGAACTCGTGCATTTTTCAGCCTTTTTGTTGCTACCTTATTTGCTTTCTTAGTCTTCATAAGAGTTACATTTGCACGCTCTTTTATCAACTTTCTATAATAGAATAATACTAACGCAAATAGCATCAAGGGTACGATATAAGCAAAGACATACCACCATTTATATAATATTACATTGTTGATGTCATGCAATTTCAAGTCACCACGTTTAATATATAATATATCCTTATTTTGATTAAGATCAGAAGCAACGGTATTTCCAGAGAATTTTCCTTTTGCAACGTCCAATTCGTAGCCGCCTAAAGTAACCCTCTCATATTTCTTTTTACTAATATCAAAATATGAGAATGTTATTGGCTTAACATTAAATTTTCCGACGTACTGCGGGACAAAGGCATAATCGATAGTAACGTTTCCAGAAAGATTAGAGCCATTTGGATTGGCGTCAACCGTCACTTGTGGGTCATATACATCAAACTGAGAAGGGAACTCAACAGTTGGATTCTTTATGTTCTTAACATTTCCTGTTCCAGAAATAACCAATCTTAAAGTACCAGATTCGTTCGTTTTAAGGTTATTATTAAGCATCTTGGCTGTTGCCTTAAAGGACCCTACGGCACCAATAAAATCAGACGGACGAGGTTCTGGCAGAGAAGAGATATTTATCGAACCACTATTAGACTTAATTTCAATCTGCTTTTCAACCGGTCTGCGCATTTGACCAAAAATACTTCTCACCATCTCATACTGAACTACTGTGACATTATAATTGCCTGAAGTAATGGACAGTTTACCAGTTTGCTGCGGGAATAAAATACACTGCTTCAAATCGGCAACCATATAGTTTTCACCATTATAGTTTTCAAGGCGATTAATCTGAGAAGTTATAGGTATTTCCTGAGATATAAAGCCATTAAATGACGGTTGAAGCGTTGGCATAAAACTTACAATATTATATTTTGTATACAATCTTATTGTACATAAAATACCTTCTTGCTCATAAGCAGAATTTTTTGAAAGAATAATTCTAACAAATACATCATTTTTATTTACACTCTTACCTGATGACTGCGAATCTATATCATATACTTGGACACTCTGACTTTGATTACTTCCATTAGAAGCAGATTTATCCGGTGGAAGAATCTGTAACTTAAACGGTTTTGTCTTATATGTTTTACCATCTACAACTATAGTAGCAGAACCAACTGTATATGTTCCCTCTTTCTCAGCCTTATATGTCATAGTATATGACTGAGAAGAACTGGAAGTAACTTTACCATTAACACTATATGAACTCATACTCTGAGACATTGACGGTCCATATAAATACTTGCAACCTTGAACATCCGGACTTTTAAATCCTGATCCGGATGCATTCTCCAAAGAATAAGTTATATTGAACTTATTACCTTTTATAACTTGTCGCGGAGCATTTACGGTAAACGAAGCACCGTATGCCGAGATAACGGCAAAAATAGTTGAAAATATTAATAATATATGTCGTAACATTTTTATTGATTTACCATTGTTTACCTGTTCTTCTTCCAGATTTCATCTGCTGCATCTTGGCCTTATTAACCTTATCCTGAGTATTCTTCTCTTCATTCTGCATTGTTTGTAGAATCTGCTCAGCATTATCTTTGCTTATGCCATTTTTGTTCTGTTCTTTATTCTGATTTTGTGGCTTTTGCTGGTCTTGACCGTTTTTATCTTTATTCTTATTCTGGTCTTGCTTCTCTTTTTTATTTTCCTGTTTATCTTGCTTGTTATCCTGATTATTCTTATTGTTCTGCTGCTCTTGGAGTTGCTTTTGTGCCAATCTCAAATTTTGACGAGCCTGGTCATCATCAGGATTTCTTCTCAATGATTGTTTATAATAATCTATACTCCTAGCAAAATCTTTCTTGTTGTAATAGATATTGCCAAGATCGTAATTAGCCTTCGATGAGATAGAGTTATCTGCAGAATTACCTAATTCTTCGAGCATTTTCATTGTTTGCTGAGTAAGACTATTCTTTGTTGTATCATTAACGTTTACCTGCCTCAGGTAAGTCGTTGCCAAATTAAACTTAGCCAATTCCGACATCTCATTTTCTTGCAAAGCCTTTCTATAAGCCTTTTCCGCTTCAGAATAATTCTTTCCATCAAATTTTTCGTTACCCTCTCTAATGTAGTTACGCTCTTTTTTTGTACTCTGTGAGTAAGAAAGAACTGAAAGCGAAATCATTAAAAGTAATATCAATGTCTTTTTCATATTCATTATTATTTACTAAAGAAATTAATATTTTTAAGCCATGATATTTTTCTGTCAAGAACGAAAATATCTATTACCAAGAGAGCCAAAATCAGCCATGCAAATATTGGGAACTGCTCATCATTGGGAGAGAATACTGTCTTTTGTATGCTTGACTTAGACAACTCTTTTAAACGAGCATCAAGCACATCTACCGCATCATTATTATTGGCGGAAACAAATATACCCTTAGATGCTTTTGCTATATCTCTTGAAACATTTTCATTCGGTACGGAAATTACCATATTCCCAGACTCATCTTTCATGTATGTTCCATCCTCAAGAGGAATTGGTCCACCCTTTTGAGTTCCGATACACATAACATTTACCTGAATACCTTTATCAGCTGCCGCTTTTGCCGCTTCTACCGCATCGTCTTCGTGGTTTTCACCATCTGTTATAATAATAATTGATTTCTGTATTTTATCATCAGCTGTAAATGAATTCATAGCCATTTTAATAGCACTACCAATCGCTGTTCCCTGAGTAGGAACCATCGACGGATTAATGCTACTAAGGAACATCTTTGCTGAAACAAAATCTGCAGTAATAGGAATTTGGGTATATGCATCGCCGGCAAAAACTATTAGCCCCACCTTGTCATTTCCAAGTTTATCTATTAACTTTTCAAGCATTAACTTTGACTTCTGCAAGCGACTTACGCCTTTTGGATCATCGGTAGAGGAAGCAAGCATAGAGTTAGACACATCTAATGCAACAATAACCTCAATGCCACTAACACTTACAACCTCAGACTTGCTTCCACCAAGGGCACGAGGACGAGCAAGCATAACAACAATCAATGCTGCTATCATCAGATGCAAAGTTATCTTAATCCAAGGTTTATAAATAGAGACATCTGGCATTTGACTTTGCAACACTTTCAAATTGCCAAATCTTTCAAGTTTCTTCTTTCTGCTTCTTCTCGCCAGCACAAATAATCCAAAGATAACCGGCAATATAAATAGCAGATATAGTAATTTAGGATATGCAAATGTAAACATAATAACAATTTTAAGGGATGTTCCTCAATAACGTATGCCTCAATACAATTTCCAAGAGGAAGAGCACAAGAAGCAAGATGGCCCAAGGCATATAATCATCTTCCGTTTGGTTGAATTTTCTTATATCCAACTCTGTTTTTTCCAACTTGTCAATTTCTGCAAATATTTCCTTAAGAACATGCTTATTTGTTGCTCTAAAATACTTGCCTCCAGTCTTTTCAGAAATGCTCTTCAAAGTTGCCTCGTCAATAACGACTGGTAAGGTTTGATATTCAACCTTTCCATATATATTAATACCTACAGGAAATTCAGCAGACCCCATAGTTCCGACACCTATGGTATATACTTTAATGCCGAACTTTTGTGCAATCTCAGCCGCTGTCAGAGGTGCAACAACACCTGTATTATTTGAGCCGTCAGTCAGCAAAATAATACTCTTTGATTTTGCCTTCCCATTTTTGATTCGATTTATTGCGGTAGCCAAGCCGTCGCCTATCGCTGTACCATCTTGCAACATACCCATCTTTATCTCATTAATATAATTGACAAGAACTGATTTATCTGTTGTCATTGGCACAAGTGTAAAACTCTCACCTGAAAATATAACAATACCTATATTATCAGATTCCCTTCCAGTTACAAACTGCGAGGCAACCTCTTTGGCAGCTTCAAATCTGTCAGGATTAAAATCTCGCGCCAACATACTGGTAGAAACATCAAGCGCAATAACAATATCAGTACCTTCAGTCTTTGAAGACTCCCAACTATCATGTGTCTGCGGACGGCATAAAATTATTATCAAGCAACCTATTGCAAGCATTCGCAATACGAACAAGCCGTGCTTCAAATAGACTTTATAAGACGTAGGCAATTTTGAAAACGCTTCGATTGTAGAAATCTGAACCGAAGATTCCGCTTTCTTATACTTTTTTATATACCAATATATTAAAGGTATATATATCAAAAACAGCCATAAAAAATCAGGTCTTGAAAATTCCATAATTTATAGACTATAATCTGTTTTAAGTAGGTTACTTTTCTTTATTTTCTTTTTTATCCTCTTCCAATGGCTCAATCTCTACAGGTTTTGTCTTTTCAAGGAAGGCCTGAGCCAGTCTGAAGACTTGTTCGTTTTCATCCGCCAATGGCTTAAGTTTAGCGAACTTAACAAAATCTGCAAGACTTAAAATTTCTTTTAATTCCGCTTTAGCAGATGCGACTTCCTCATTGTTCAGCAATGCCATGATCTGAGTTGTTGTCATCTCCATTGCATTAACATTGAAACGACGGTCAATGTAGTGACGAATAATATCTGTTATTTCAGAATAATATTCCTTCTCTTGTCCACCTTGCCATAAACCTCTTGCCTTTAAGTTCTGCAATGCCAAAACAGCCTCATCGTATGGAGGAAGAATTTTCTTTTTAGGAGCAAGGCTTATTTTCAGTGGCTTACCTTTCTTTATCCTATAAAGAACAAAAACAACAATGGCAGCAATTAACAATAATACCAACGACACCCACCAATAGTCAGTCACAAAATCAGGTAAGAAATCATACCATTTCCTCTCGGGTACCATAACAGTCTTATAGTCATGGATATTCTTTAAAGAGTCAACTTCAGCAGGCAATACCTTTAATGAAGTACTTGCGCTTGCAAAAGTATCTTTACCTGAAATATATAAAACTGGAGGAAGGGCGTATAATCCTGAATCAAAAGACTGAAGCAAATACGTTTTATTGATTTGAACACGATTATTATCCAAATCAACAGTATCTGATAACTTCAAACTATGTATTTCAACATTTTTAGTAAGAGTATCACCTTCATTCATAAGGACATATCCATGCTTATCCTTATCTTGAATAATTTCAATATTATACCCAACCACCTTTCCCATCAAAAGAGTCGTTGAATCCAATTTTGCAGTTATCTTAGTTGGTCCTGCCCATGATAGCATTGAAACGACCAAGAAAACTGCCAAAGGCAAGTTATATATAAATTTTCTATTCATATTGTCAATGTGTACCTCTTCTTTTAAATAACGACATCAACGCCTTAACATAATCATCATCAGTTGATATGGAAGCGAACTCAACATTACACTTGAGCATTCTCTCATTCATTACCAACTGGCGCTCATACCACCATTTATTATAAAGGTTTCTAACCTTGGCAGAATTGGTATTTACCCATTTCTCTTTTCCTGTTTCAGCATCAAAAAGTTTTACCAAGCCAACTTTAGGCATAACAGAGTCACGCTTGTCATATACCTGAATGGCAGTAACATCATGCTTACGGCCAGCAATAGTCATCGCTTTAGAGTAATCAGCGTCGTCAATAAAGTCAGAAATCATAAACGTTGTACATTTTTTCTTCAAAGCGTCTGTAAGAAACCTCAATGCATACTCAATGCTTGTTCCATTACTTTCTGGTTTAAAATTCAGCAGTTCCCTAATAATTAGCAAAACATGCTTTCTCCCCTTTTTAGGAGGAATAAACCTTTCAATCTTGTCTGAAAACAGCACAACACCGACCTTATCATTATTTTGGTCTGCAGAGAATGCCAAGGTAGCGGCTATTTCAGCAATTTGCTCTCTTTTGACAGATCCCACAGCACCAAAATTACCACTACCAGAAACGTCAACAAGAAGCATAACCGTCAACTCGCGTTCCTCTTCATATACTTTTATATATGGCTTGCTTGTTCTGGCTGTTACATTCCAGTCAATATCCCTTATTTCATCACCATACTGATACTCTCTTACTTCAGAGAACGTCATACCCCTGCCCTTAAACGCAGAATGATACTCGCCCGCAAATATATTCTGCGAGAGTCCACGAGTCTTTATTTCAATCTGCCTTACTTTTGCAAGAAGTTCTGTTGCATCCATTTTGACAGTGATTATGGAACGATAACTTTATCAAGAATGTTACTAATAATTTCGTCTGAAGAAATATTATTTGCTTCCGCTTCGTATGTCAAGCCAATACGGTGACGCATCACATCATGGCAAACCGCACGAACATCCTCAGGAATTACGAAACCTCTGCCCTTCAAGAATGCGTATGCACGAGATGCCAATGCCAAACTGATTGATGCACGCGGAGATGCTCCATAGGAAATAATGCTACCTAAATCAGAAAGGCCAGCCTCACTCGGATAACGAGTAGCAAATACAATATCGACAATATATTTCTCGATTTTCTCATCGATATAAATTTGCCCAACGATCTTTTGCGTTTCAACAATTTCTTCCGGCTTAAGCAATGGCTTAACTTCAGGCTTTATATTGCTTATATTTTGACGGATGATTAACTTCTCTTCTTCTTTTGTCGGGTAACCAATAATAACTTTAAGAAGGAAACGGTCTACCTGTGCCTCCGGAAGCGGATAAGTACCTTCTTGCTCAATAGGGTTTTGAGTAGCCATAACCAAGAATGGCTCATCTAATTTAAAAGTCTTGCCACCGATTGTCACCTGGCGTTCCTGCATTGCTTCAAGAAGAGCACTCTGAACTTTAGCCGGAGCACGGTTAATTTCATCAGCAAGGACGAAGTTTGCGAAAACAGGTCCTTTCTTGATTTTGAATTGCTCCTGCTGTGTACTATACATCATTGTACCAATAACATCGGCAGGCAATAAATCTGGAGTAAACTGAATACGGTTATATTTGCCATCAATAGTTTCTGCAAGAGTCTTGATAGCCAAAGTCTTTGCCAAACCAGGAACACCTTCAAGCAAGATGTGACCATTAGAAAGCAATGCTATCAACAATGAGTCAACCAAATGTTTTTGCCCTACAATGGCTTGGTTCATCCCTTGGTTAACTAAATTAACTATACCGCTTTTGCTTGCGATTAAATCATTCAACTCACGAATGTTAACTGATTCACTCATATTCTATATGATTTTTTGTTTTTCTTTTATTTATTCTGCAAATATATCTATATCTAACCAAAAAAGAGAACAAAGAGACGTTAATTTATTGTATTTTAAGTTTACAATGTTAAAGCGCATTTTAACACTTGCACTTTTTTGCACAAAATTAAAAAATGCCACCAGTTTTTTAATATTTCAGGTAGCATTTAATCCATATAAATTCTATTAAAAGGCCATCAACAGGTCTTTAAATTCAGAAAATTCCTTAGATATTTGTATCGTTTCTTTTCTGCCAGACATAAAAGTCTTAAGTTTTTCAGGAATTTCAACTTCCCTGCCAATAATTTTTTCAACTGTTTCCTTAAACTTTGCAGGATGGGCTGTTTCAAGGCATATACCTATTTCATTATCCTCAAGACCATCACACAACGCTCTGTAACCAACCGCTCCATGTGGATCCAAAAGATAATTACAATTTTCAAATGTTTGCCTTAATGTGTCAGAAATCTCGTCGTCGGTATATGAATAGCATGTTATATCCTTACAAATTTCCGTATGAGAATTCTTATATAAATCCAAAATCCTCGCAAAATTGCTTGGATTACCGACATCCATTGCATTTGCAATTGTTTGCACCGATGGCTTTGCCTCATAAACTCCTGTCCTCCAATAATTGTAAAATACATCATTTACATTATTGGCTGCAATAAACCGCTTTATCGGCAATCCCATTCGTTTTCCTATAAGACCTGCCGTTATATTTCCAAAATTTCCACTTGGCACACTTACTACAATACTATCCAATTTCTCACCCATTTTTGCAAGTTGAGCAAATGCATAGAAATAATAAAACATCTGTGGCATAAAGCGTGCTATATTAATAGAGTTAGCACTTGTCAATTTATGGAGAGAATTCAGTTCTTCATCAAGGAAAGCCTTCTTCACCAATGCTTGGCAATCATCAAAAGTGCCATTTACCTCTATTGCATAAACATTCTCACCAAGAGTTGTAAACTGAGACTCTTGAATTGCACTCACCTTCCCAGAAGGGTAAAGAACAAATACACGAACACCCTCTACCCCAAGGAATCCATTAGCAACAGCACTACCCGTATCTCCTGATGTTGCAACAAGTACATTTACTGGCCTTTTATCATCATTTACTGAATTGAAAAATCCAAGTATCCTTGCCATGAAACGAGCACCAACATCCTTAAATGCAAGCGTTGGCCCGTGAAATAATTCCAAACTATATTTATTATCATCTACTTTCACCAATGGAATTTCAAAATTCAAGGCGTCATATACGATATTACGCAACATCTCAGAATCAACATCCTCTCCAAATAAAGTATTTGCGACAACATAGGAAATTTCCTGCAATGTCATCTCCCCAATGTTCTTAAAAAACGCATCTGGCAGAACATGTATTTTCTCTGGCATATACAATCCATTATCTGGAGCAAGACCTTTTACTACAGCCTCTGCCAAGGTAACTACCGGAGCCTGCTTATTTGTACTATAGTATCTCATATCTTCAACAATTCATTAATAAATTCATCATTCTGCAAGGTCCCGTAAGAACCATTTTTTGCAGATTCCTCATTATATTCATCAATACCATCAGGAACAATGCCTTTTGCAAAAATCATAAAAGGAACAGCATCAGCAGTATGTGTTCGCAACCTGCATGGCGTGGGATGATCTGGTAATACTGCAACAGCAACAGATTCATCCATTTTTTCTATGGCTTCTAAAATAGGCTTACAAATAAGACTGTCAAGATTCTCAATCGTTTTAATCTTTAACTGAAAATCTCCTTCATGCCCTGCTTCATCACTCGCCTCAATATGAAGAAAAACAAAATCAGAATTCTTCAAAGCATTAATAGCAGCCTCTGCCTTCCCCTTATAATTTGTATTCCACAATCCAGTTGCTCCTTCCACGATAATCGGATTTAACCCTGCATAGACTCCAATACCTCTAATCAAGTCCACAGCAGAAATAACACTTCCTTTTTCGACACCAAATCGTTCCTTCATCGTTTGCATATTCGGCTTATAACCTGGAGACCAAGGCCAAATGCTGTTTGCAGGATCCTTTCCCTCCTGCTTACGCTTAATATTAACAGGATGATTCTCCAGCAATTCTTTGGATTTTAGAATCAACTTATTAATTAATATAGCGGTATTCTCCCCTTCTTCAGATAATGGCTTAACCATAACATCTTTAAAAGGAGTTCCTGGAACATCATGTGGGGGAGTACAATCAATTTCTTTATTTCCACCCCTAATTTTCAAGAGATGACGATAAGAAACTCCTGAATAGAAAGAAACAACATCAGAGCCCAACTTTTGAGAAAGGAAGTCTATCAACACTGTTGCCTCTTCATTTGAAATGTGACCCGCTGAATGATTTTTAATAATGCCATCTTCAATGCAAATAAGATTGCAGCGCATAGCCATTTCGCCTTCCTCTACAGGAATACCCATACTTGCCGCCTCAAGCGACCCCCTTCCTTCATAGGTCTTACTTAAATCATATCCCAAAACAGACATGTTTGCGACCTCACTTCCTGGATGGAACCCTTTAGGAACAGTCTTGAGAAGCCCCATTCTTGAGCGCTTAGCCATATAGTCAAGTGTAGGAGTATTAGCATATTGCAACGGCGTTTTTCCTTCCAACTCCGCAATAGGCTCATCTGCCATACCATCACCCAATATTATCAAATATTTCATGTTACCTAATATTTGCAATACTAATTATATCTGCGAATACACCAGCGGCTGTTACTTCCGCACCTGCTCCATAACCCTTTATTGCCATTGGATATTCTTTATATCGCTCTGTTGTAATCAAAATAACATTATTGCTACTTTCAAGAGAATAGAACGGATGAGATGAAGACACTTCCTGCAATCCAACAGAAACCTTAGAATTGTCAAGACTTGCAACAAATCTCAATTTACATCCACGCTGCTCAGCCGAGTAACGCATCTTTTCAAAATCATCTTCCATTGTTTCGATTCCTTTATAAAAATCCTCAATAGTGCCATTGAAGAATTCTTCAGGAATAAACAATTTTTTATCAACATCCTCTGGTTCTACCCTATATCCAGCCTCACGGGAAAGAATAACAATTTTTCTTACAACATCTTTTCCACTCAAGTCTTCACGAGGATCTGGCTCACTATAGCCAGACTCCTTTGCCATTTTAATAGCCTGTGACAATCGGATATCTTTGCTGAGTATATTGAAAATGTAATTCAATGTTCCTGAAATTACTGCCTCAATTTTCAATATTTTGTCTCCAGAATTTATCAAACTATTAATTGTGTTGATAATTGGCAATCCGGCTCCCACATTAGTTTCAAACAAGAACTTAACATCCTTTTTCCTCGCTATCTGCTTCAAATTCAAATAATTGTCATAAGCTGAAGATGCAGCAATCTTATTTGCAGCAACTACATTAACGTTATGTGACAACAAGTCAGCATAAACACTCGCAATATCCTTACTTGCAGTACAGTCAACGAATACCGAATTAAATATATTCATTTTAATAATCTCTTCCGTAATCGTCTTTGGATCTGCTGCAAATTCAGAATTTTCAAGAATTTCTTCAAAGTTATCAATGTCAATTCCATTTCTATCAAAAACACTATGACGAGAATTAGAAATACCAACAACATTTAAAGATAAAGCCTTTGTGTTTTTAAGCATTTTCTGCTGCATCTTAATTTGCTTTAGCAAATTCTTACCAACATGACCAACACCAACAACAAACAAATTTAAGACTTGGGTTTCTGAAAGGAAAAAAGAATCATGTATGACATTTAGAGCCTTTTTTAAACTGTTGAAATTAATAACAAAAGATATATTAGTTTCCGAAGCACCTTGAGCACAAGCAATAACGTTAATACCATTTCTGCCAAGAGTATTAAACAATTTACCTGCAATGCCTGGTGTATGTTTCATATTTTCTCCAACAATCGCAACTGTTGCCAATCCTCTCTCCGCATGAATAGTGGTAATTTCGCCCATAGCAATTTCAGATGCAAATTCATCTTCAAGCACTTTAACAGCAAGGTCCGCATCACAATTCTTAACCGCAAAGGATGTATTATGCTCCGATGACGCCTGAGAAACCAGAAAAACACTAACGCCACTCTTGGCGAGAGCATTGAATATTCTTGAGTTTACTCCAATAACACCAACCATACCCAAACCAGAAACAGTAATCAGGCATGTATCATTAATTGAAGAAATACCCTTTATCGCCTTCCCGTCCTGCGGCGGTAACTCATTGGTAATCCATGTTCCAGCAGCTTCTGAATTAAAAGTATTTTTAATTACAATTGGTATATTCTTGTGAAATACGGGATATATAGTTGGAGGATAAATGACCTTTGCACCAAAATTGCATAGTTCCATCGCTTCTACAAACGACAAATGGTCAATAACGTATGCAGAACTGATTACCCTTGGGTCTGCTGTCATGAAACCGTCAACATCTGTCCAGATTTCCAAAACGGAAGCATTTAACGATGCTGCTATAATAGCTGCAGTATAGTCACTTCCTCCCCTTCCAAGATTAGTTATACTGCCAGTATTCTTATCTGTTGAAATAAAACCGGGAACAATAGCAACTTTATCTGTAAAATCTGCAAACGTAGAGCAAACAAGACTCTTTGTTAAATCCAAATCTGCAACATGCTTGCCAAATTGCAACTCAGTTTTAATAAAATTCCTTGAATCAAAATGTTTCGCGTCCTTAATAACATTACTAATTATGACTGACGACAATCTTTCACCATAACTAACAATCATGTCCAAAGTTCGCTGTGACAAATCCTTTATCAAAGCAACTCCGCGATAGATATTTCCCAACTCTTCAAGCAACGGGTCGATTAGAGACTTAACGTCTAACTGTTTTTCTTCAGGGACAATACCTGAAATGACATTATTGTGCCGCTCAATTATCAAAGAGTAATTATATAAATAAGAAGCCTCACCCTCTGATGCCATCTTAGCAGTGGAAATTAACATATCTGTTATACCTCCCAAAGCGGAGACTACAACTATTACCTGCTCTTCTGAGTCTTCTACAATTCTCTTAACGTTAGCAATACTATCAACACTGCCAACAGAAGTTCCACCAAATTTTAATACCTTCATTATTTATATATCTTCCAAAGTTATTATTCTTTATTTAAATTGTAAAGATAATAATTAATTAGAGATTCTTGACCAGCAATTAATTATTTTTACATTAATCGATAAAAATTTATTGTTTTGAAACACCACAGATAAATACATCTTTTGTTTCCAAATAATTTTCATTAACTTTACAATAACAAATAATTATTATGGCAATATTTGATATTAGAACCAATTATACTTCTGAAGAAAATCTAAAAGAGGGGACAATTCTTGTTGCCCAACCTTTTCTTGATGAATTTTTCTTCAAAAGAAGTTGCATACTGATGACAAAAATGTCAAAAGACAAACCTTCAGCCGGTTTTGTTCTCAACAACAAAACTGAATATTTCTTAGACGAATTAATTACTGGTATTAGTTCAGATAGTAGGCTACCAGTTTTCTGTGGCGGACCCTTGAGTTTAGACAGACTATTCTACATTCATGATATCATCAATCTTCCAGATGCCATACCAGTTACAAATGGTCTTTTCCTCAACGGGAATTTGGACTCAGTCATAGATTATATTAACTCAGAACCGGAATGCAACAAGCATATTAAATTCTTTATCGGCTACTGCAGCTGGGATCCAGAACAATTAGAAAATGAATTAAAAATAGGCACCTGGGCTATTCTGCCTAGTCTGGATAACGCATTAATTCTAAATAGCACTACTGATAATGACTGGGAAAATACCGTTAAACTGCTTGGTAAAGACTTCTTGAACTGGCTTTTATTTCCTGTCGAACCTTTACTTAACTGATTCTGCCAAAGCCCTCCACAATGCATCATTAGGGACAGGGGCAGTTATGTCTATCAGTTGCCCTGACACAGGATGTTTAAATATTACCCTATGCGACTGAAGGCTGATACTGCCATCTAAATTACTTCGCTTTGATCCATACTTTAAGTCTCCCTTAATAGGACAGCCCAAGTAGGATAATTGCACTCTTATCTGGTGTTTCCTTCCTGTATGCAATTCAACTTCCAAAAGGGAATAATTATCTCCAACAGTCAAAACCTTATAGTCTAAAACAGCCTCTAAGGCCCCTTCTTTTGGATAATCAAAAACATACGATTTGTTATTCCGCTCTATTGAAGTCAGATAATTTTTTAATGTTCCTTGCGATGGTATATTGGCATTTTTTACGATTGCCCAATATATTTTACGCACCTCCCTTTTCTGGAATAAGGCATTCATCCTTGCAAGAGCCTTACTTGTCTTTGCAAAAACGACAAGCCCTCCAACAGGACGATCTATTCGGTGAATAACGCCACAAAACACATTGCCTGGTTTGCAATACTTGTCTTTCAAGTATTGCTTAACTATTTCGACAAGTGGCGTATCTCCCGTTTTATCACCCTGCACAATTTCTCCAGGAGATTTATTAACTATGATAATATGATTATCTTCGTAAACGACTTCCATTTATAGATTTTTAGTTGCCCATTTCTGAGAGAAATTTAATTTTCACAAGACGAATTTCCTCCTCTGTATATTCTCCTCCCAATTCTTGAATGGCTGCTTCCAAATCATCACTCTCACTCTCCTTAAAGTATTCAAAGATATCTTCAAGATGATCTTCATCAATAACTTCATCAAGGAAATAATCAATATTTATCTTTGTTCCTGAATAGACAATCGCCTCAACTTCATCCAAAAGTTCAGAAAAGTCAAGACCTTTAGATTCAGCCAATTCATCAAGTGCAATTTTTCTGTCAATACCTTGTATAATAGAGATTTTCAATTTACTCTTATTGGCAACTGTTCTTACTCTCAAATCTTCAGGACGCTCAATTTCATTTTCTTCGACGTGAGCCTTAATAACCTTTAGGAACTCAGCACCATATCTCTTTGCCTTTCCTGCCCCAACCCCAGGAATAGTTTGCAACTCTTCCATTGTAATCGGATACGTTGTTGCCATTGCTTCGAGTGACACGTCTTGAAAAATGACATAGGGAGGCAATTCTTCACTCTTTGCTCGTTTCTTGCGCAAATCCTTAAGAATTGAATATAATTCAGGATCTACGGCACAAGCCCCTCCGCCTTTTAACATAACGTCATCCACATCATCATTATATTCATTATCTTCAACGACCTTGAATGATTGTGGTTTTTTCAAGAATGAGCGACCCTTACTGGTCACTTTCAGCAAACCATAATTTTCTATATCTTTATCTATATAACCAGCAATAATTGCCTGATGAATAACGGCACTTAGCAATTTTTCGTCTTCAGCCTCCTGACATCCGAAAACCTCCAATTGATCATGCATATATGACTTGATTTCAGAAGTTTCCTTACCAAGCATTACATCAATAACATACTCTGATTTAAATTTTTCTTTCAAAGCGACAATCGTTTCAATTGTCGCGCAAAGTTGATCTTTTGTTTCCACTTTCTTTTTGGGATTTAAACAATTATCACAATTTCCGCAATTCTCCTCTTTGTATTCTTCTCCAAAATAATAGAGTAGCGTCTTTCTTCTGCACACCGAGGATTCACAGTATGCAGCTGTTTCCATTAATAACTGTTTTCCAATCTCCTGTTCTGCATTAGGCTTGCCCTGCATAAACTTTTCCAATTTCTGCAGGTCCTTGCTTGTATAAAAAGCAATACACAGACCTTCTCCGCCGTCTCTTCCAGCTCTTCCTGTCTCTTGATAGTATCCTTCAAGGCTCTTGGGAATGTCATAATGTATAACATATCTTACATCAGGCTTATCAATACCCATTCCAAACGCAATAGTCGCAACTATAACGTCAACCTTTTCCAACAAGAAGGCATCTTGATTTGCATTTCGCATTGCTCCATCCATACCTGCGTGATACGGAAGAGCCTTTATGTTGTTAACTGTTAGTTTTTCTGCAAGTTCTTCTACTTTTTTTCTGCTCAAACAATAAATAATACCCGATTTCCCCTCATTTGATTTAATAAACTTTATTATTTCCTTGTCAACATCTTTGGTCTTCGGCCTTACTTCATAATATAAATTTGGGCGGTTAAAAGAAGACTTGAAAACAACAGCATCTTGCATTCCAAGATTTTTCTGTATATCATGTTGGACTTTAGGCGTTGCAGTTGCAGTCAAAGCGATAACAGGACGCACTCCCAACTCATTAATAATCGGGCGTATCCTTCTATATTCAGGGCGGAAGTCATGCCCCCACTCTGAAATACAATGTGCTTCATCTACTGCATAAAAGGAGATTTTCACGGTTTTTAGGAACTCTACGTTTTCCTCTTTTGTCAATGATTCTGGAGCAACATACAGCAATTTTGTTTTGCCTGCGACTATATCACTTTTAACTTGATCAATAGCCGATTTGTTTAGCGATGAATTTAAAAAATGCGCTATGCCATCCTCCTCACTAAAGTTCCGCATTGCATCAACTTGATTTTTCATTAATGCTATGAGAGGAGATATGACAATTGCAGTTCCATCCATCAACAAAGAAGGAAGTTGATAGCACAACGACTTGCCACCACCGGTTGGCATCAAGACAAAAGTATCATTTCCAGAAAGAAGATTTTCTATAATCTTCTCCTGGTTTCCTTTGAATGTTTCAAATCCGAAATATTCTTTCAACTTTGCTATCAATTCATTCTTCTGCTCCATAATAATAGACTTAGCAATTAATTTTCGAATTACTACAAAATTAAAAAATATTTGACACTATGCAAATTAAAAGTACATATTTTTTAATTCATTGCATCAAAATTTGCCTTATCTAATTTTTCCTTGGCGTAATCATATTTAACAACAAATTTCTTCTTCGATAGAGATGGCGCTTCATACATAGCATCAATCATTACTGTTTCTGTCAATGATCTCAAACCTCTTGCCCCCAATTTGAATTCAATTGCCTTATCCACAATTAAATCAAGAGCGTCTTCCTCAAATATAAGTTTTATGCCATCCATGTCGAAGAGTTTTTGATATTGCTTAACAATAGCATTCTTCGGTTCAGTAAGTATTCGTTTTAATGCATCACGATCCAATGGTTCAAGATTTGTCAAGATAGGCAACCTGCCGATAATCTCAGGAATCAAGCCAAAGGAACGCAAATCCTGTGGAGTTACATAGTTCATCAAATTGTTTCTATCAATCTGACGTGTTCCTTTATCTGTTCCATAACCAACAACATGGGTATTTAATCTTTGCGCAATCTTTCTTTCAATACCTTCAAACGCGCCTCCGCAAATAAACAAAATATTCTTTGTATCTACCGGAATCATTTTCTGCTCAGGATGCTTTCTTCCACCATTAGGCGGAACATTCACAATCGAACCTTCAAGCAATTTCAGCAAGCCTTGCTGAACGCCCTCTCCACTGACGTCTCGCGTAATTGACGGATTGTCTCCCTTACGAGCGATTTTATCGATTTCATCGATAAATACAATTCCTTTTTGCGCTTCTTCAAGGTTATAGTCACAAGCCTGAAGAAGTCGAACAAGAAGACTTTCAATATCTTCACCGACGTAACCTGCTTCTGTAAGCACCGTTGCATCAACAATCGCAAATGGAACCTTTAGCAACTTAGCTATTGTCTTAGCCAACAGTGTTTTACCAGTTCCTGTTGGTCCAACTATGATAATGTTACTCTTTTCAATTTCAACGTCATCATCAGTAACAGGCTGCATTAACCTCTTATAGTGATTATATACCGCTACTGATAAATATTTTTTAGCATTATCTTGACCAATAACGTATTTGTCAAGATGCTCAACAATTTCTTTAGGAGTTGGAATTTCATCCAAAGAAAGCATTTCTGCCCCAACAGACTTGTCATGCGACACGCCTCCCATATATTGATTCATGACATCATGCGCCTGCTCCACGCAAAAATTACAGATTGCTCCACCATCTCTAGCTGGGATAAGGAACATCACCTCATCTGCTCTACGACCACAGAAACTGCAACAATCAACAGACTTTCCTTTTTTTGCCATGCTTATTTGCCAACTTTAATCAACACTTCATCTACCATTCCGTAATCCTTTGCTTCTGCCGCAGTCATCCAATAGTCACGGTCACTGTCACGCTCTACATCGCACAACGGTTTGCCTGAATGGTCTGAAATGATAGTATATAGTTCATTTTTCAATTTCAAGATTTCTCGCGCTGTAATCTCAATATCAGAAGCCTGACCTTGAACTCCGCCTAGCGGTTGGTGAATCATCACCCTTGAGTGTTTCAATGCATATCTCTTACCCTTCTCACCTGCTACCAAAAGAACGGCTGCCATAGATGCCGCCATACCGGTACAGATTGTCTTCACATCACAGGAAATATACTGCATTGTATCATAGATACCAAGACCGGAATAAACAGAGCCACCTGGAGAATTAATATAGATAGAAATATCCTTACCTGGATCTGCAGAATCAAGATACAGCAACTGCGCTTGAATAACGTTTGCAGTATAGTCATCGACTTGCGTACCCAAAAAGATGATTCGATCCATCATAAGACGGCTGAAAACATCCATTTGTGCAACGTTCAACTGACGCTCCTCAATAATTGTTGGAGAAATATAACTGCTTGTTATGCGAGCATAGTCATCCAACGCCAAGCCATTCATTCCTATATGCTTTACGGCGTAATCTCTAAAATCATTCTTCATATTATATGTTCAATTTTCTATTTCTAACTTAAAAGTCGCCTCTAAAACGATAACAGGCGGACTAATATTCTACAAATTTACAAAAAAACTCGATATTTCTCACCTTATTTCCAAAAACTATTTAAGGATTTATTTTTCTCATATTATTATCTATGGCATATACCAACTATAAAACGTACCTTTGCAAAATAAACAAAAATATATGGACTTTGATTTTATCAGCAATAAAGACTTCATCGATTTTATCGAAAAGAACAAGAATGTCACCCCAACTTCCTTGCGTTTGAAAAAATTCAAGGACACTACTTTCGACATTAATTTTGCAATTACACAAATCGCATGCCGAAATAAAGCAAAATCAAAGTTACCATCATTGTACGACAAGATATTTTACCCTACTGATATATCTATCGAGCAATGTACCACTGAAACAGTTGCAGAATTTCATGGTTCTTTATTTAAGGGATGTGACACTGTTTATGATTTCACTTGCGGCCTTGGCATTGATTCTTTCTTCATATCACAAAATGCCAAAACGGTTAGAAGTTTCGACATTAACGAGAAAGTTGCCGAAATTGCAAACGAGAATTACAAGCGGTTGAATCAACCGAATATAACTGCTTTTCAAGGCGACAGTACAGAAGTTGCAAAAAATATAACAGGACAAATATCTGCAGGCTTTATTGATCCTTCAAGGCGAGACAAGACCGACTCTTCTTCACGCCTTTACAGTCTTGAAAGTTGCGAACCAGATGTTAAAATTATTATTGATTCAATCAAAGATAAAGCTAATTTTCTGATTGTCAAAGCATCCCCTATGATTGACATTACCCAAACAATCAAATACATTGACGAGATTTCTGATATTTGGATAATATCAATAAAGAACGACTGCAAGGAACTACTTTTCAAAGTCGATTTTAAACAAAAAACTGAAAAAATCTCCCTACATACTATCAACTACGAAAACTCAAAAGTCGAAACTTTTGATTCAATATTTAGGAATAATGATTCTTCAAGCAAATTTGTAACTCCAGAAATTGGAAATTATCTTTATTTGCCTAATTCATCAATAATGAAAGCTAATCTCTTTGGTGCAATTTCAGAGAATTTCAAACTGGCTAAAATCGCTGTCAATAGCCACCTCTACTCAGGTCCAGATAAAAAAGCAAATTTTCCTGGTAAGATTTTCTCTATTGATAATATTTGCGGCATGTCAAAATCGGAAGTTATCAACCTGAGAAAAAGTATTAAAAAAGCGAATATTGCATGCCGTAATTTTCCGCTCTCCCCTGACGCCCTTAAAAGCAAACTAAAGATAAAAGACGGAGGCGAAGTTTATATATTTGCGACAACAACCGCAGAAAATAAACATATCCTCCTTATTTGCTCAAAAGTTTATTAAACACCTTTTTCCAACAAAAAGGTTCTTGCTCTAAGATATCTATTATATCTTTGAGCCATATCGTCCGTCAGTGTGTCAAGACGCAGCACATTCAAATTATCCTCCAAATCATATAATTTGACAACTTTTCCAATCGGATCCGCCTTAGCACGGGCAACAAAATCCTCATAACTTTCGCCTGCCCCTTTTGTCACCGACAATACGCTATCAACAATATATTTAGGAAATCCATCCTCTAACAAATTCTCAGCAGTTACCTCCGTATCTTCAATAACATCGTGCAACATAGCAACTATTTTCTCCTCATCGGTACGGCAACGCATTGCAACACGCATAGGATGCAAAAAATATGCAGTACCTGACTTATCCCTCTGCCCTGAATGCTTTTCTACGCATATTTTTGCCGCCTTTTCGAGCAATTTTGCTGATTCCTCTTTTGTCATAACACAGTCATTTATGATTTATAATGAAACAAAGATAATATTTTAATTATAAAAAGCCGATTATGTCTGTTACAATTAATTTTACTTTTAAAACAGCAACTTGAAAAACAGAAAAGCAGTGTTTTTTCTTGCTTAAGTTGGTTTGAATAACTAATTTTGCAAAAAAAGCAACAATTATGATTTTTTCTATGACAGGTTTCGGCAAATCTTGTGTCGAAATTGAAAATAAAAAAATAACAGCAGAAATCAAATCACTTAATAGCAAGCAATTAGACTTGTCTATCAGAATTCCTCAACAGTATAGAGAATATGAATTGCAGCTTCGCAATCTCATAGCAACAAATCTTGAAAGAGGAAAAGTTGATTTAACAATTACAACTGACAACATTGGTGAAAATTGCCAAACAACGATAAACAAATCTTTGGCAAAAGGTTATAAGGCACAACTTGAAGACCTTTCCAAAGAACTCAACATACCACTTCCAACAGACTGGTATGCAACACTTTTAAGAATGCCGGAAATTCTCAAAAGCGAAGTAAGCGACGTTGATGAAAAAGAAATCAACGCTCTGACAAAAGCAGTATCTGAAGCAATTGAGAAACTCAATGAATTCAGAAAGCAAGAAGGTCACCGCCTTGAACTTTTCTTTGAAGAAAAAATCGCTAAAATTCAAGAACTTCTTAATGAAGTCCCTCAATACGAGCAGGAAAGAGTTGAAAAGATTAGAACAAGAATTGTTGACTCTCTACAAAAACTCGACACCGTTGAGTATGATAAAAACCGCTTTGAGCAAGAAATGATTTTCTATATTGAGAAATTAGATATTACAGAAGAAAAGGTAAGACTCCAAAACCACTTGGAATATTTCTTGTCAACAATGAAAAGTGGAAGAGGTCAAGGAAAAAAATTAGGTTTCATCACTCAAGAAATGGGTCGCGAAATCAACACCCTTGGTTCCAAAGCAAACCATGCAGAACTGCAACGCGTTGTTGTCCGCATGAAAGACCAATTGGAACAAATCAAAGAGCAAATACTTAACGTAATGTAATTCTATGAAATCAGGAAAAATAATCATCATATCAGCCCCATCAGGTTCAGGCAAATCAACAATTATCAATCAAATCATCGGCAACGAAAAATTAAAATTGAAATTCTCTGTATCTGCAACCAACCGCAGTCCGCGAGTTGGTGAAGAAGATGGAGTAAGTTACCATTTCCTGACAACAGAACAATTCCAAGACGCAATAAAAGAAAATAAATTTGTTGAATTTGAGGAGGTCTATCCAGGACGATATTACGGGACATTGAAATCTGAAGTTCAAAAAATTTTGGACGGAGGAAACAATCTGATCCTTGACATTGACGTTAAAGGCGGTATAAATGTGAAAAAACTTTATCCTGACGCCCTGGCATTATTTATCATGCCACCAAGTATAGAGGCATTAAAAGAGCGCTTAATCAACCGCAATACCGATAACGAAGAAACAATCAACCAACGCATATCCAAAGCGGAATACGAAATCTCTTTCGCTAAAGAATATGATAAAATCGTTGTCAATGACGATTTATCGGTAGCAGTTGAAGAAACTACTAAAATACTTACAGAATTTATCAATTAATGATTATTGGAGTTTTCGGGGGGACATTCAACCCAATACATATCGGTCACTGTATTTTAGCAAACTATATTTGCCAGCAGAATATAGTTGACCAGGTATGGTTTGTTGTCTCTCCGCAAAACCCATTAAAGGAATTGCAAGATGCCAGTTATGACCAGCACAAATTGACTATGGTACAACTTGCCTTAACTGGTCATTCCAACTTGAATGCAAGCGATATTGAATATACCCTTCCAAAACCGTCATACACAATAACTACCTTACAAGCATTAAAAGAAAAACATCCTGAACATTCTTTTAAACTTATTATTGGTGCTGACAATTGGTTGAAATTTGACAAATGGAGGGACTATCAAAAAATAATTGATGAATTTGGCGTAATTATTTATCCTCGCATTGGGTACGACATATCTAACAAAGTGCACCCTAATGCAATAATTGTTAACGCCCCAATAATCGAGATTTCATCAACCTTTATAAGAGAATCATTAAAATCAGGTAAGGACATCGGATTTATGGTTCCCGAAAAAGTAAACGAATATATAAAAGAACACAAACTATATGGATACACTGAATAATAACAGCATTCTCTTTCTTGGCCTTGCTAACGAGTACTGCAATGCCATAGAAAATGCAGGTTCCACTGAAAAGGAAGAATTTATCAACCACATGATAAAACTTCTTCCAAGAATATATATTTCAGCAACCGACCTAACCTTCCCCATCGAAGCGGAAAGTTCTTATTCAGAAGGTTACCTTGATGAAATTTACTACGACAGCGTTCGAAGAAACCTCGAAATGCTCTTGGGCGAAGATGATACATACCTCGAAGTTTTTATGGAGGATATGAAATTCTCAGACACTCCAATCGCTTCAAGCATTGCCGAATGTCTTTCTGACATCTTCCAATGCCTGTATGACTTGATTCATGCCGTTAAGGATATTCCTCAAGAACACATGAACGAGTTTCTGCTTATCTGCAAGGAAAACTTTGACTCATACTGGGGGCAGACATTATGTAATGTTCTACGTGCATTGCATAACGTCAAGTACAATTATGGTATGTAATTATTTGAACTCCTTAAAATACTAACCTCTATAAAACTAAAATTATGGCATATCCAAATGAAGCATCATTACTGAACTTCCTTGATAATAGCCCATGCAATTTCTTGGCAGTTGCTTCAATTCAGAGAGAATTGGCAGAAAATGGTTTTACTGAACTTGACCTTACCAAAAGTTGGAATATCCAAGCAGGAGGCAAATATTTCGTAAAGAAAAACGATTCTGCTATTTTCGCATTTAAAATAGGTTGCCAACCTATAAGCAAGACCGGTTTTAAAATCGTGTCTGCCCATTCTGATTCTCCCTGCTTCAGAATCAAGCCAAACCCAATTATGCTCAACGACGGCGTTATTCGCTTGAACACTGAAGTCTATGGCGGGCCAATCCTTTATACTTGGTTCGACAGACCTCTATCAATAGCAGGTAGAGTTATTGTTAAGGGCGGTAGCATTCTGGCACCAGAAACAAAACTAATCCATATTAAAAAGCCTTTGATGGTTATTCCTCACCTTGCTATTCACTTCAATAGAACAGTAAACGAGGGCAACAAACTGTCGAAGCAAAAAGATATGCTTCCTATTATAGGAATCGTCAACGATACTTTCGAGAAAGACAATTTTATTCTTGACCTGATTTCAAAAGAACTTAAAATTAACAAGAATGACATTCTTGACTTTGACCTACTCCTATACAATTGCCAAAAAGCAGAAACAGTTGGCATGAATGGCGAGTTATTTATGTCTGGAAGAATCGATGACTTGAGTATGGCACATGCTGCAACAACCGCCCTTATAAACTGCTGCGATACTACCACAACACAAGTGATAGCAATATTCGACAATGAAGAAACTGGTAGCGGAACAAAACAAGGTGCAGCATCTCCTGTCTTTGCAAACGTTCTGCAACGTATTTCTATGGCTTTGGGCGATGACCAAGAAACATTCTACCGCACTATAGAAAAATCATTTATGATTTCTGCTGATAACGCACATGCCGCACACCCGAATTATCCAGAAAAATATGACCCGACAAACCACCCGACTATGGGCGGAGGTCCTGTTATCAAAATTAATGCCAATTGCAAATATATGACCGACGCAAATTCTTCTGCAATTTTTATCGGAATTTGCAATAAGGCAAAAGTTCCTTATCAGTATTTCGTGAACCACTCCGACAACGCTGGTGGCTCTACATTAGGAAATATTCTGACATCACAAATTGACATCTGCGGCGTTGACGTTGGCAATCCTATATGGGCAATGCACTCAGCAATGGAAACAGGGTCTCTTTTCGACCACGAATGCATGATTAAAACATTCATTTGTTTCTTCAATGAATAAAAAAAGAATGATTTAGGGAAACCTAAATCATTCTTTTTCTTTAATTTATCTGTCTAGTCCTGCCATAGCGTTACACTAAAAAGTAACAGAAAATGAAAGAGACTA
>ERZ791624.393-NODE-393-length-31047-cov-1.926336_pt1 | contig 31047 bp, 24 predicted proteins | sample MGYA00510058_ERZ791624 | MGnify/ENA primary metagenome ERZ791624 (study PRJEB30046, sample SAMN00715158) | human gut metagenome | study: EMG produced TPA metagenomics assembly of the A metagenome-wide association study of gut microbiota in type 2...
TCTTCCGCTTCGAATGTCCACACTGATCGCCACATTATCTACCTGAATCTGTTCATCGTATGCAATTTCCGCAAAACGTTTGATAAGCTGGATTGGAAGATTATCTACGCAGAAATATCCTGCATCTTCCAGCGTTTTCATCGCTGTTGTTTTTCCTGCACCGCTCATTCCTGTTACAATTACAAATCTCATCCTAGAATGCCCCCAGTGTCTTTATCTCAAGCTCCAGATCCACACCAGAGCTGTCTTTTACCGTTTTCTTTACATCGTTTACCAACTGCATGACATCAGCCGCCGTTGCGCCGCCTTTGTTCACCACAAAACCACAATGTTTCTCTGATACCTGGGCTCCTCCTACAGTATAACCGCGAAGTCCCGCATCCATGATCAGTTTCCCTGCAAAATATCCCTCCGGTCTCTTAAAGGTCGAACCTGCCGACGGATATTCAAGTGGCTGCTTTGAAATTCTGGATTCTGCCAGTCGCTTCATCTCTGCATCTATCTGAGCTGCATCTCCTGTCTGAAGCTCAAATTCAGCTTCCAATACAACCAGACCATCCTTCTCAGCCTTACTGTGGCGATAACCAAATTCCATATCCGAACCTGAAATATCATAAATCTGTCCGTTTTGATCCAACACTTTTACGGATGAAATAATATGCTTCATCTCTCCTCCATATGCTCCGGCATTCATATAAACAGCGCCTCCAACACTTCCCGGTATTCCTGATGCGAATTCCATTCCGGTCAGTTCATGCTGTTTTGCCGTTACTGCTGCTTTGATCAGGGATGCACCGGCCTGTGCAGTGATCCTTGTTCCATCTACTATGATTTTAGACATTCCATCTGCTATATGAATGATCATTCCTCGATATCCATTATCCGATACCAGTAAGTTGCTTCCGTTTCCCATAATAAAAAATGGAACATTTTCTTCTTTACACAGATCTACAAGCTCTGCGATCTGTTCCGGCTTTTCCGGTTCTGCCATAAAATCTGCTTCCCCGCCTATCCGAAAAGTTGTATATCGGTTCAAAGGCTCTTTTGTTTTTATTCTGTTTTCTCCTGTGATCGCTGCTGCTCTCTCATAAAACGATGCCATACAACTACAAACTCCTGACCTGTTTTCTATTCCGAACTCTCAAGAATCTTTCAAACCTGATAGACAAAACAAAGCCTTTAACATAAGGTTTTGCGTGCTGTTCCAGTTGATTTCTCAAAATCTCGAACGCTACCACACAATATCATACATTAAAGGCTTTTAGAATTCAATATTAAAAATGTATAGAAATTTCAGGGTGTTTCAATCCAATTTATGTAATTTACACATAGTTTACTTAATACATTTTACTGATTCAGTATACTGCATGCGCCACCATACATACCTGCATCATTGCCAAGTGTAGCAAGTGCGAACTTGGTCTGTCTGCATGCATGGAAAGCATACTGTGCAAATATTTAGCGGTTGTATTGATAAGTATATCTCCTGCTCTGGATACACCGCCACCGATCACGAAGATCTCAGGATCTACTACACAGGCGATCTGTGCAAGTGCTTTTCCAAGAACCTTTCCATGGTTCTCTACCAGTGTTGCCGCAACTTCATCACCTTCTTTTGCTGCGTCAAATATCTCTTTCGCTGAGATATACTGGATCTGACGAAGCTTGGATGGCTTGTCTGTTGTATTTAAAATGATCTTTGCCATACGAACGATACCGGTTGCTGATGTGTACTGCTCAAGACAGCCCTTGTTGCCGCATCCGCAGACTTCTGTCTCGTCATCATTTACACAGATATGTCCAATCTCCCCGCCTGCACCGTTGGTTCCTGCGAGCATCTTTCCATTTAAAATAATACCGCCGCCGACACCGGTTCCGAGTGTTACCATGACGATATCCTTGTGGCCTTTTCCGCCACCCTGCCACATCTCGCCGAGGGCTGCCATGTTCGCATCATTTCCGGCTTTCACAGGAAGGTCTAATAATTTACTGAGTTCTTCTTCTACATTGAAGATTCCCCATCCAAGATTTACACATTTAATAACAGTTCCATCTGCCTTTACAGGACCCGGAACACCCATTCCAACACCCGCCACATCAGACTTCTCGATCTTCTTCTCTGCCAGTTTATCTTCAACAGATGCTGCGATATCGCTTAAAATATACTTTCCACCTTCATCTGTTCTTGTTGTGATCTCCCATTTCTCAACCATCTCGCCCTGTATTGTAAACAGGCCGATCTTTACGGTTGTTCCTCCGATGTCTACTCCAAATACATAGTTTGCCATTTTCTACTGCTCCTCCTTATTTGCATTGCCCTTCATGATATTCTGCGTCACTCTGTTATATAATTCCTGTGCTGCATTATATCCCATCTTCTTCTGTCTGTGGTTAACCGCGGCAGATTCAACGATAATCGCGATATTTCTACCCGGACGGATCGGGATGTTATGACTTACGACTTTATTCCCAAGGAATTCCGTATACTGGTCTTCCAGACCCAAACGGTCATACTCCGTATCCTTGCTCCACTCTTCCAGATTGATAACCAGATCGATATTCTGATCCAGCTTTACACATTCTACACCAAACAGGGATTTTACGTCAATGATTCCGATACCACGAAGCTCGATAAAGTGTCTGGTGATATCCGGTGCACGTCCAACCAGCGTAGCATCACTGACCTTCTTGATCTCTACCACATCATCTGCAACCAGACGGTGTCCTCTCTTGATCAGTTCCAGAGCAGCCTCTGATTTACCGATGCCACTCTCGCCCATGATCAGAACACCTTCGCCGTATACATCGACCAGTACGGCATGTACGGATATTCTTGGTGCCAATTCTACATGGAGCCAACGGTCTACCTCATGTACAAATGCAGATGTAACCGCACTGGATGTAAGGACAGGCACTCCATGCTTCTTTCCTGCTTCTATAATAAATTCATACGGTTCGAGATCCCGGCAGAATATCAGACATGGCGGTTTATACGAAAAAAATTCATTTATGATCTTGATATTTTCTTCCTCTGTATGCATTGCTGCGATATAGGCATGTTCTACATTTCCGCATATCTGGATACGTCCTGCATCGAAATGTTCAAAGAATCCCCCAAACTGTACCGCCGGGCGGTTCATACCCGGATCCTGGATCATCACCTTATCGGTATCGATCTCCGGTGTATAATTCTTCAGATTCATTTTCTCTATGAGTTTGGATACTGTTATACTGTAAACCATCTTCTCCTCCTGTTTTCCCTAGTTTCAGTTCTTGTTTCATTATATTCTACAACCTATTTATCGTCAATTCATCAATTCATTTTTTCAAGAAAAAAGCCACCTGTTTTCTGTATCTTGTGTTATACTGATTTTTATGTGTGAACCTGTTGTTTTTAGAATAAACAGCGGAAAGGAAATTAATTCAAAGTATGTTTAATTTTGAAGAAGAATTAAAAAAACTGCCTCATACACCGGGTGTCTATCTGATGCATAATAAGACCGATGAAATCATCTATGTCGGCAAAGCCATTGATCTGTATAACCGGGTACACCAGTATTTTCAGGCAGGATATAAACGCTCACCTAAAATCGAAAAAATGGTCAGCCACATCGCGTGGTTTGAATATATCATCTGCGAATCCGAAATTGAAGCACTGGTGCTGGAATGCAACCTGATCAAGGAACACCGTCCGCACTATAATACCATGCTTACGGATGACAAAAGCTACCCATACATCAAGATCACAGTCAACGAGGATTTCCCTCGTATTCTGTTCTCGCATCAGATGCACCGGGATCATGCCAGATATTTTGGTCCTTATACTAATGCAGGTGCCGTCAAGGATACCATTGATCTGTTAAAGAAGCTGTATCATCTGCGTAGCTGCAACAAAAAGCTACCGCAGGAAACAGGGTTGGATCGTCCATGTCTGTATTACCACATTGGGCAATGCAAGGCTCCCTGTCAGGGTTACATCTCAAAAGAGGACTACGGCAGGCAGGTGGAACAGGCAATTCATTTTCTGACCGGACATCACCGGCAGACGGTAAAGGAGCTGGAAGAAAAGATGAAACAGCTTGCAGCCGACATGGAATTTGAACAGGCGGCAGAGGTTCGTGATCTGATCGAAAGCATTAAGCATATCGCATCAAAACAGCGTGTTGACAACACAACAACCGATGACCGTGACGTGATCGCGATGGCTGCCAACAACATGAACGAGGGCGTTATCTCTGTCTTCTTCATCCGTAACGGCAAGATGATCGGCAGAGAGCATTTCCATATGACCGGTGTGCAGTCGGAATCTTATGGAGATATTATGGCTGCATTTTTAAAGCAGTATTACGCTTCTACTCCATTTCTCCCTAAGGAGATCATTCTGGAGCATGAAGTAAATGAGCAGGAGCTGATCGAACAATACTTAAGCGAGCGACGTGGGAATCTTGTACACATCCTCACCCCTCAAAAAGGTGACAAAGCCAAGCTGTTAAAGCTTGCGCGCGACAATGCCTTTCTTGTTCTGACACAGGATACAGAAAAGCTGAAACGGGAGCAGGCACGAACAGAAGGCGCAGCAAAGGAACTGGCGGAGCTGATCGGAGTTCCGTCGGCCAAACGGCTGGAAGCCTTCGATATCTCGCACATCAGCGGCTACCATTCGGTTGCTTCGATGGTGGTCTTTGAAAATGGAAAAGCCAGGCCAAATGAATACCGCAAATTCAAATTAAGAACGATCGACGGACCGGATGACTACGCCAGTATGCGTGAAGTTCTGACAAGACGATTTACCGATGAACGTTTTAAGGTCTATCCTGACATCCTTATGATGGATGGTGGTAAGGGACAGGTCAACATTGCTCTGGAGGTTCTTAACGAGCTGCATCTGAACATTCCGGTCTGCGGCATGGTAAAGGATGACTACCACAGAACCAGAGGTCTGTATTTTAACAATAAAGAAGTGGAATTTCCGAAAAATACTCAGGCATTTGACATGGTCACCCGTTTGCAGGATGAAGCCCACCGTTTTGCCATCGAATATCACAGAAGCCTCAGAAGCAAATCTCAGGTACATTCGATCCTTGAGGATATACCGGGCATCGGCCCTGCCAGACGAAAGGATCTGATGGGCTATTTCAAGGATATCGCAAAGATCCGGGAGGCATCCGTCGATGAACTGATGCAGGTGCCATCCATGAACCGGAATGCCGCCGAAATGGTGTACGAATTTTTCCACAAGGAATAAGATAATCTGTATGCAGATATTTACCCAGTTGTATTAGAACGAAAAAGCCACCAGAGGTCTAGGTCTGTCATATTGCATAGCTATTATTCCGCAAGACGCTTTCGCTCTGTTTCTCATGTAGCGGTACTAAAGTTCACCACTCCGTGGTTCACTAAGTACCGACATTCGAAAAGGCTTGCTTCATAATAATAATAATGTCCACTTCCCTTTTACATAAACTTTCATCATCTGGAAGCTACATTCCTGTTATGAAGGAAACATATCTGGAAATCGATATATGAAACAAAATGGGAAATAGCATTACTATTATGAAGCAAGCCTTTTTTAACGCCGGTTCTTAGCGAGTCGCCATGGGCGAGGAGCTTAGTGCCGTTGCGTTAAAATAGAGTGCGAACGACTTGCGGAATAATATGTAATGTATTTCCCGTTTTATTTCAAAGATTTACGGAAGAAATTTCCTTTATAACAGGAATGCCGCTTCCATTTCAACTATTATTTGTCGTTGTTCTTGTTCTTCTCGTTCATCATTGCGCGGACTTTCATGGACAGACCGAACAGGTTGATGAATCCGGTTGCATCCTTATGGTCATACAGCTCACCGGTAGTGAAGCTTGCAAGACTCTCAGAATACAGAGAATATGGAGAAGTTGTTCCGGCTTTGATGATGTTTCCTTTGTACAGTCTCATCTTAACCTGGCGGTAACTGTCTCCTGTGTCTTTTCAACAAATGCCTGAAGCGATTCACGAAGAGGGCAGAACCACTTTCCTTCGTATACAAGATCGGCAAACTTGGTTGCTACGAGCTTCTTGTATGCAAGTGTTTCACGATCCAGAGTCAATTCCTCTAACTGCTTGTGAGCTTCCATCAGAATTGTTCCGCCGGGAGTCTCATAAACACCACGGGACTTCATGCCGACAACACGGTTCTCAACGATATCGATAATACCGATACCATGCTTGCCGCCTAAACGGTTTAATTCACGAATGATATCAGAAACTTTCATCTTTGTACCGTTAATAGCAGTTGGGATACCCTTTTCAAAATCAAGTGTCAGATATTCATCCTCATCCGGTGCCTTTTCAGGGGTAACACCGAGAACCAGAAGATCATCGTAGTTTGGTTCGTTTGCAGGATTCTCCAGTTCCAGACCTTCATGGCTGATGTGCCAGATATTACGGTCACGGCTGTAAGAATGAGCAGCATCAAACGGAAGATTGATACCATGTGCCTGACAGTATGCAATCTCCGCATCACGGGAATCCAGCTTCCATTCCGGCTGTCTCCATACAGCGATAACCTTGATGTCAGGAGCAAGAGCCTTAATTGAAAGCTCAAATCTTAACTGGTCATTTCCTTTTCCTGTTGCGCCGTGACAGATCGCAACAGCACCTTCCTTACGAGCAACCTCAACTAATTTCTTAGCGATCAGAGGTCTTGCGAAAGAAGTACCGAGTAAATATTTATTCTCATATACAGCATCTGCCTGAACGGTTGGCATGATGTATTCATCACATAATTCATCAACAACATCCAGAATGTATAACTTGGAAGCTCCTGAATATTTTGCTCTTTCATCCAGTCCTTCCAGCTCGCTTTCCTGTCCTACGTCGATACAGGCGCAGATAACATCGTAATCATAAGTTTCTTTTAACCAAGGGATGATAGCTGTTGTATCAAGGCCGCCTGAGTATGCAAGAACAACTTTGTCTTTTGCCATTTCTAAATCCTCCTTAAAATCCGTCTGTGTGGAATATGTACATTTCTGATATATCATGATTCCATTTGTTGAATAAAGGACATATCGTCCTGTCTGCAAATTAATATATAACGGTAGTGAATATTATGCAAGTGTTTTTTGAATAGAAAAGTGGAAAAAATAAAAAAGAAACAAAATGGAAGAAAACAGAATTTACAATATAGAAGAGGGATAGAAGAAAAAATACGATCATGAAACAAAAAGAATAAAATATGAATATTATATATACAAATATGAATAATATTCACACACGCATTGAATTACAGGAAACATCGGTTTGTATATAATGAATAGAAAGTTGTAACAAATCAGAAAAAAATAGTAGAAATAAGAAAAAATAGGAATAATGTTTGAGTATCTTGTAGAAATGCTATATAATATAATAGACTGTGGATACTGGTTATTATAGACTGTGAATGGGGAATCCCGAAGTTAGAAATCACAGCCAGATATAATAATTCGGGTGAAAGAATGAAAAGTTTTTTGATTAACAGGAGGAATAAGAGATGAAAGGTATTATTTTAGCCGGAGGATCTGGAACAAGGTTATATCCGTTGACAAAAGTAACATCGAAGCAGCTGCTTCCGATTTATGATAAACCGATGATCTATTATCCGATGTCAGTTCTGATGAATGCAGGGATCCGTGATATATTGATCATTTCAACACCGCAGGATACTCCAAGATTTGAGGATCTGTTGGGAGATGGAAGTCAGTTTGGTGTAAATCTTACTTATGCTGTACAGCCTACACCGGATGGACTTGCACAGGCTTTTGTTATTGGTGCGGATTTTATTGGTGATGATACTGTGGCAATGGTTCTCGGTGATAATATTTTTGCAGGCCACGGACTTAAAAAGAGATTACGTGCAGCTGTTCAGAATGCGGAAAACGGTAAGGGTGCAACTGTATTTGGTTATTACGTAGATGATCCGGAGCGGTTTGGAATTGTTGAATTCGACAAAGACGGACGTGCGATCTCGATTGAGGAAAAACCGGAAAAGCCAAAGAGCAATTACTGTGTAACAGGTCTCTATTTTTACGATAATAAAGTTGTTGAATATGCAAAGAATCTGAAACCATCCGCCAGAGGCGAGCTTGAGATCACCGATCTGAACCGTATTTATCTTGAACATCAGCAGTTAAATGTAGAGCTTCTCGGACAGGGATTCACATGGCTGGATACAGGGACACATGAGAGCCTGGTTGATGCCACGAACTTTGTAAAGACGATAGAGCAGCATCAGCATAGAAAGATTGCATGTCTTGAGGAGATTGCATACCTGAATGGATGGATTTCCAGAGAAGAAGTTCTTGAAGTATATGAGGTTTTGAAGAAGAATCAGTATGGACAGTATCTGAAGGATGTATTAGATGGTAAGTATCTGGATGTGCTTGCATAGCTTTTGCAGATAAAAAGATAAAAGATAGATTGAGGAGAAAGATAAAAATGAGTAAAACAATCATAGTAACAGGTGGAGCCGGCTTTATCGGTTCAAATTTTGTATTCCATATGCTTGATAAATATCCGGAATATCGTATCGTATGCTTGGACAAGCTGACATATGCAGGTAATCTGTCAACACTTGAGCCGGTAATGAAGAATCCGAATTTCAGATTCGTTAAAGCGGATATTTGCGACCGAGATGCCGTTTACCGGTTATTTGAGGAAGAAAAGCCGGATATCATTGTGAACTTTGCAGCAGAGAGTCATGTTGACAGAAGTATCGAGAATCCGGATATCTTCTTAAAGACAAATATTATGGGTACGGCAGTGCTTATGGATGCCTGCAGAAAATATGGAATTGAGAGATATCATCAGGTATCCACCGATGAAGTGTACGGGGATCTGCCGCTTGACAGACCTGATCTGTTCTTTACAGAAGAAACACCGATTCATACAAGCTCTCCTTACAGCAGCTCAAAGGCAGCAGCAGATCTTCTGGTATTGGCATACCACAGAACTTACGGATTGCCTGTCAGCATATCCAGATGTTCGAATAACTATGGACCGTATCATTTCCCGGAGAAACTGATACCATTAATGATCGCAAATGCATTGAATGACAAGCCTCTTCCCGTATATGGTGAGGGCTTGAATGTGCGTGACTGGTTATATGTAGAAGATCATTGTAAGGCTATCGACCTGATCATTCATAAAGGGCGTGTTGGCGAAGTATACAATGTCGGTGGTCACAATGAGAAACAGAATATTGAGATCGTTAAGATCATCTGTAAAGAACTTGGCAAGCCTGAGTCTCTGATCACACATGTTGGCGATCGTAAAGGACATGATATGCGCTATGCAATCGATCCGACAAAGATCCATAATGAACTTGGATGGCTTCCGGAGACAAAGTTTGAAGATGGAATAAAGAAGACGATCCGGTGGTATCTTGATAACAGAGAATGGTGGGAGACCATTATCTCGGGAGAATACCAGAATTACTATGAGAAGATGTATGGTAATCGTTAATTTGTGGAAAAGAGGTAGAGAAATAAGATGGGACAGATTAAAGTTACAAAAGCACCGATAGAAGGATTGTACATTATTGAACCTGCAGTACATGGAGACAGCAGAGGATATTTTATGGAAACCTATAACCAGAAGGATATGGAGGAAAATGGTCTGAATATGGTATTTGTTCAGGATAATCAAAGTATGTCGACAAAAGGCGTGCTTCGCGGACTCCATTTTCAGAAGGAATTTCCGCAGGGAAAACTAGTACGTGTGATTAAAGGTGCAGTTTATGATGTTGCTGTTGATCTGAGATCAGGAAGCGAAACATATGGAAAATGGTATGGTGTGGAGTTGACAGAAGAGAACAAGAAGCAGTTCTATATCTCGGAAGGCTTCGCTCATGGATTTTTAGTTTTATCGGATACGGCGGAATTTTGTTATAAGGTAACAGATTTCTATCATCCCGGTGATGAGGGCGGTCTGGCATGGAATGATCCTGAAATTGGTATTGAGTGGCCGAAGGTCTTTGGTGAATATCAGGGAAACGCAAGTGCGGAAGGGTATCATCTGGAAGATGGAACCGCGCTCAACCTGAGTGATAAGGACCAGAAATGGCTGGGATTAAAGGAAACATTTAGGTTCTAATAAAGTTTTTAGTTGCAGAGAGGATGTCTTTCACTAATGGATAATAAGACTACACAGTATGATAAACGTCTATCGGAATACAGAGACAGACTGTTACAACGGAATAAGGAAATGACAACGGACGATGATGAGCTGATCGATTCGATCATCAATCAGAATGAACCGGAAAATAGCAAAGCTGACGGTAAAGCAGATGGTACATCTGAGGAGAAAATGGCAGATTCTGTATCAGATGCTTCTTCGGCGAAAGAAACACCGGTATCGGAATCCTATAAGGAATATGCAGACAAATTAGAGTCGGTATTAAAAGAGGTTGGGGTTGCGACAGCGGAGAAGTCCGAATCGAAGCAGCCGACAGAGAGAATAAAAGAAGACCGTGTAGCCGAAGAACGGAAAAGGCTTGCTTATAAGAAACTCGGTTATGAAGAACAGACGCAGGATGATACCATGGAATCTGAGGCAGATATGGATGAATCGGAAGAAGATGGACATACATTTGCTGATGTATTTGCAAATCTGAGAGAAAATGTCCGGGATGCAGTAGGTGAGGCTGAGAAGAAGGTCAGAAGCCGGAAGCCTGTTAGATCAGAAGTGGGTAATGATGGACAGAAACGATCATTTCGACTGAATACACTCGGTAAATGGGCGGTTACAGGCATTGTATTGTTCGTAGTATTCCTGATCCTTACGATCGGTTATGTATCGGCGAATAAATCTTATAAGTATAATCAGATGGATATTCGTCCGATCAAGAACAGTGATCTGGTTGTCAACGAAGGTGTAAAAGAACAGACAAAGGGTTATACCACGATTGCACTTTACGGAGTTGATTCCAGAGATTCAAATCTGGATACAGGAACAAACAGTGATGCGATCATTTTACTCAGTATCAATAAAGATACAAAAGAAGTTAAGATGGTTTCGGTATACAGAGATACATTGTTACAGATACAGAGCGACTCTCAGACAACTCATAAGGTCAATTACGCATATCAGCTCGGGGGTGCTTTAATGTCGATCAATACGTTAAATGCAAATCTGGATCTTGCTATATCGGATTATATACCGTTGATTTTAATGCTATGGCAGATATAATCAATGCGCTGGGAGGCGTAGAGGTAACGGTAACAGAAGATGAGGTAAATAATCTGAACAAGAATCTTGCGGAACAGATCGGTATTTCGGGAAAATATTCCGAGGGCGTTCATGAGGCGGGAACGAAGGTATTAAACGGACAGCAGGCAGTTGCATATTCCAGAATCCGAAGCACGGGTAAAGGAGATATTACCAGAACCATGAGACAGCGTACCGTATTACTTGGTCTGGTAAATAAAATGATAAATGCAGACAGTAAGATGATATCGAATCTGATCGATGTATCCTTTAGCTGCATATCAACCAGTCTTACAAAGGATGAAGTGACTTCGTTGGCGAAAGATATTGCTGACTATAAGATTACAGGAAATATTGGATTCCCGTTCGCTTATACACCGATGTCCTTAGATGGTAAAGGCAGTGTGATCGTAGCAGCGGATCTGAATGCAAATGTTACAGCTTTACATGAATATCTGTATGGAACATCGGGTTATACTCCGTCGACTACAGCATCATCTATAAGCACAGAAGTATCATCGGAAACGGGAGTGGCAGCAACAGAAGCAATTGATATAGATAAGGTATCAGGCGAAACTGCTGTTACAACACAGGAAAGCAGTGAAGCTTCGAGTGAATCGGCAACAAATGGATCTGAAACAGGTTCGACAACAGAAGTACAGACGATCACGACACCTCCGGCGGGAATGATAGAAAATGAATAATATCAGAATCCGTCTGAGACTTTTCACAGGGAAGATTCCGGTGCTGACAGTGATCATATGTGTGATAGTATTACTTTTCGGGAAATACAGACAGATGGAATATGTCCGGGCGAATGAAACCGGAGTAATAGAGATAGAAAATACAGAGATTTTACCGGAGCAAATATTTTGCAGGCGCAATACCAATGACAGCTTCCCTGTACGTGGGGTATTGCTTCATGAATGGATTAAAGATATAAGACAGAATCTTGCATGGGCAGGTATGACAGAACGATATATCGCTCATATGGGACTGCATGAAAAGGTATGTCAGATGATATTTGTAAATCCTGAGAATCTGGTTTTAAGTCATGATGTGACCAAGCTGGATAAGGAATTTAAGTCGGCGCTTAAGAAGTATCCTGTCGGTGGGATTATGCTGAAATCAAAAAACATACAGACGAAAAAACAGCTGAAAAAGCTGTTGAAGAAAATGCAGGATAATTCTGATATTACACTCTTCCTTGCTGTAGATGAGGAAGGCGGAACGGTCAGCCGCGTAATGCAGAAGCTTGGCAATATAGATGGCGGCGATATCGGATCAATGTATGATTACAGAAATCTGGGTGGAGATATTGCGTATGAGAATGCAAGACAGATCGGAGATAATCTGTCGTATTATGGATTTAACCTTGATTTTGCTCCGGTAGCAGATGTATGGTCAAATCCGGGGAATACAGTCATAGGAAAGAGAGCTTACAGCAATATCTATAGTGAAGCGGCGGAATTAATTCCATATGCGGTGCGCGGTTTTCACGCAGGCGGAGTGCTCTGTACTTTGAAGCATTTTCCCGGGCATGGCAATACAAAAGAAGATTCCCATTATGGAAATGCATATGTATATGAGACGAAAGACGATCTTGAAAACAATGAATTTCAGTCGTTTCGGGCAGGAATTGATGCAGGAGCTGACTTTGTGATGGTAGGGCATATGATCGTAACCGATATATCGAATATCCCATCCGATCTTTCTAAAGAAATCGTGACAGATATTCTTCGGACAGAACTTGGTTTTTCCGGAGTGATCATTACGGATTCATTGCAGATGGAATCAATTACCGATACATATTCAGCCGGGGATGCTGCGATTTATGCGGTGGCTGCGGGAAATGATATGATATTGGAACCGGAAAATCTGGAACAGGCAGTTGAGGGGATAAAGCAGGCAGTAAAAGATCAGATTATTGCGGAGGCTCGGATCGACGAAAGCGTAAGAAGAATTTTGGCGATGAAGCATACTGCTATTGAGAAAGAATAGACCGATTGGGCAAATTCAAATACAAAACGCACACAATGCAGATTGTATATTTTAAAAGTAAAAGACACGATTTCAATGGAAAAACCATTGCAATTGTGTCTTTTTAATTTGCAATAATTGATATTGATTACACAAAATACTTTATAAAATTAAGTTTGCAAACTATCTGACAATTTGACGAAAAAAGTTGTTTACAAACGGAAAAAAAGATAGTATGATTACAAATCATAAAAAGCACAGAGCCGCATTTGAGAATTACTATCAGATAACCTGACTATAAGATCTCTACAGGTACTGGCAATAAGTTGGAAAGGAAAACGAGCATGGAAGATAACAGAAACGTAGTAAATCCAGGGTTATACAGTGAAGAATACGAACATGATAACTGTGGTATCGGTGCCGTTGTTAATATCAAAGGCATTAAGACACATGAAACCGTAAATAATGCGTTAAAGATTGTTGAAAATCTGGAACACAGAGCAGGAAAAGACGCAGAAGGAAAAACCGGTGATGGTGTAGGTATCCTTCTTCAGATTTCACATAAATTTTTTAAGAAAGCAGTTGCGGAGCTCGGATATGATCTGGGTAAAGAACGTGATTATGGTATTGGTATGTTTTTCTTTCCGCAGGATGAACTGCCAAGAAAACAGGCAATGAAGATGTTTGAGGTTATTGTCGAGAAAGAGGGACTTGAGTTCCTGTGTTGGAGAATGGTTCCGACTACTCCGGGAATCCTTGGAAAGAAGGCTGTTGATGTTATGCCGTGCATTATGCAGGCATTTATCAAGAGACCTGACAGCGTGAAAACGGGACTTGATTTTGACCGAAAGCTTTACTTTGTCAGAAGAATATTTGAAGAAAGTAATGATGATACCTATGTACCATCACTTTCCAGTAAAACGATCGTATATAAAGGTATGTTCTTAGTTGGAGAACTTCGTAAGTTCTATAACGACCTTCAGGATCCGGATTATGAATCAGCGATCGGACTTGTACATTCGAGATTCTCCACGAATACAACTCCTAGCTGGCTTCGGGCACATCCGTATCGTTATCTCTGCCATAATGGTGAGATCAATACGATTCGTGGAAATGAAGATAAGATGATCGCCAGAGAAGAGACAATGGAATCTACGATCATGCAGGACGAGATGTACAAGGTTATGCCTGTACTTGATCCAAATGGTTCCGATTCCGCAAGACTGGATAACTGTCTTGAATTCCTTGTATTAAATGGTATTCCGCTTCCGCTGGCAGTTATGATCACGATCCCTGAACCATGGGAAAATGATCGATTTATGAGCCAAGAGAAGAAAGATTTCTATCAGTATTATGCAACAATGATGGAGCCATGGGACGGACCTGCATCGATCCTGTTCACAGATGGAGATATCATGGGTGCAGTGCTTGACCGTAACGGACTCAGACCTTCCAGATATTATATAACAGATGATGATTATTTGATCCTTTCATCTGAAGTTGGTGTGTTAGAGGTCGATCCATCTAAGATCGTGAAAAAAGACCGTCTGAGACCGGGACGTATGTTGTTAGTCGATACAGTGAACGGAAGATTGATATCAGATGATGAGATCAAGGAGAAATATGCAAAAGCAAAACCATATGGTGAATGGCTTGACAGTAATCTGGTTCATTTAAATGATCTTAAGATACCGAATATTCGTGTAGAAGAATATACAGATGAAGAGCGTGCAAAACTCCAGACCGCATTTGGTTATACATTTGAAGATTTTAAAAATACAATCTATCCAATGGCTGAAAAAGGAGCAGAGGCAATCAGTGCAATGGGAACTGATACTCCGCTTGCAGTATTATCAAACAGCCACAAGCCATTGTTTAATTACTTTAAACAGTTATTTGCACAGGTAACAAATCCTCCAATTGATGCGATTCGTGAGGAGATCGTAACATCGACTTCCGTATATCTCGGAAAGGATGGAAATATTCTGGAAGAGAAGCCGGAGAACTGTCATGTATTAAAGATCCATAATCCGATTCTTACAAATACAGATCTCTTAAAGATCAAGAATATGAAGGTAGAGGGACTTAAGGTTGGCGTTCTTCCGATTCTTTATTATAAGAATACATCACTCGAAAAAGCTTTGGATCGATTGTTTGTAGAAGCAGACAAGTTGTATCGTGACGGGTGAATATTCCGATCTTATCAGACCGTGGCGTAGATGAAACTCATGTTGCGATTCCTTCATTATTAGCTGTTTCGGCTATGCAGAAGCATCTGGTAAGAACAAAGAAGCGTACATCGGTTGCAATCATCCTTGAGAGTGCCGATCCTAGAAATGTTCATCATTTTGCAACGCTGCTTGGTTATGGTGCGTGTGCGGTTAACCCATATCTGGCGATCGAGACGATCAAGCAGATGGTTGACAGTCACCTGTTAAACAAAGATTTCAATGCGGCTGTTGATGATTACAATGCAGCGATCATGCATGGTATTGTAAAGATCGCATCCAAGATGGGTGTATCAACGATCCAGTCATACATGGGATCACAGATTTTTGAATGTATCGGACTTTCAAAAGAAGTAGTCGACAGATACTTTACTAATACAGTAAGCTGTGTAGGCGGTTCTGGTATCAAAGAGATCGAGGAGACGGTAGATGCTCTTCATTCATCAGCATTTGATCCGCTCGGTTTGGATACTAACCTCGCACTGACAAGTATCGGTGCACACAAGTTCAGAAGCGGCAAGGAAGAACATCTGTATAACCCACAGACGATCTACCTGTTACAGCAGGCAACCAGACGTGGTGATTATAACCTGTTCAAGCAGTACACGCATGTCTGGAAGATGAGACAAAACCATTCCATCTGAGAGGCCTGATGGAATTCAAATATGCAGAGAATCCGATTCCAATGGAAGAAGTAGAGCCGGTTGAATCAATCGTAAAACGATTCAAGACAGGAGCTATGAGTTATGGTTCTATCTCACAGGAAGCACATGAGTGCATGGCGATTGCAATGAATACGATCGGAGGCAAATCTAATTCCGGTGAGGGTGGAGAGTCCATTGAACGATTAACGATAGGAAAAGATGGCAAGAATCGTTGTTCAGCTATCAAACAGGTAGCTTCGGGACGATTCGGTGTTACATCCAGATATCTGGTCAGCGCAAAGGAGATCCAGATTAAGATGGCGCAGGGAGCAAAACCCGGTGAAGGTGGACATCTTCCGGGAGGCAAGGTATATCCTTGGATCGCAAAGACCAGATTGTCAACTCCGGGTGTCAGCCTGATCTCACCACCACCTCATCATGATATCTATTCGATCGAGGATCTGGCACAGTTGATCTATGATTGTAAGAATGCAAACCGAGATGCAAGAATTTCTGTAAAGCTGGTATCAGAAGCAGGTGTTGGTACAGTTGCAGCCGGTGTAGCAAAGGCAGGAGCACAGGTTATCCTGATCTCCGGTTATGATGGAGGTACCGGTGCGGCACCAAATAACTCTATTCATTATGCAGGACTTCCTTGGGAGCTTGGTCTGGCAGAGACACACCAGACATTGATCAAGAATGATCTTCGTAATAAAGTTATTCTGGAGACAGATGGTAAGCTGATGACCGGACGTGATGTTGCTATCGCGGCTATGCTTGGTGCAGAAGAATTCGGATTTGCGACAGCTCCACTGGTAACAATGGGCTGTGTAATGATGAGAGTGTGTAATCTGGATACCTGTCCGGTTGGTATTGCTACACAGAATCCGGAGCTTCGTAAGAGATTTAAGGGCAAACCGGAATATGTTATTAACTTTATGAAATTTATCGCAGAGGAGCTTCGTGAATATATGTCGAAGCTTGGTGTCAGAACTGTGGATGAGCTGGTAGGACGTTCCGATCTGTTATATGCAGGTAAGGGCGCAGAGGACAGAAATGTTGATCTGTCACTTATCATCAATAATCCATATATTGATGCACCTCAGAATAAGATAAAATATAACGAGAAGCATCCATATGACTTCCAGCTGGAGAAGACAATCGATATGCGTGTTCTGTTAAAGAAGCTTGGACCTGCCCTTGAAAAAGGACAGAAGAAGAGCATCGAGATCGATGTTACAAACACGGATCGTTCCGTTGGTACGATATTTGGATCAGAGATTACAAAACGTTATGGAGAGACTATGGAGGATGATTCCTACCTTGTAAAATGCAATGGCGCGGGTGGACAGAGCTTTGGTGCATTTGTACCGAAGGGACTGCGCTGGAGCTTGTTGGTGACAGCAATGATTATTTCGGAAAAGGACTTTCCGGTGGTAAGCTGATCGTATATCCACCACGATCTGCCAGATTTGTCCATGAAGATAATATCATATCGGTAACGTAGCACTTTATGGAGCAACCAGCGGTAAAGCATATATCAATGGTGTAGCCGGTGAAAGATTTGCTGTTCGTAATTCCGGTGCAACTGCAGTTGTAGAGGGCGTCGGTGACCATGGATGCGAGTATATGACAGGCGGTAAGGTAGTAGTTCTTGGACGCACCGGAAAGAATTTTGCCGCAGGTATGAGCGGTGGTATCGCATATGTATTGGATATAGAGAATGATCTGTATAAGCGTCTGAATAAGGGAATGATTCATGTCGAGGCCGTAACCGATAAATACGAGATCGGTGAATTAAAGCAGATGATCATGGATCATGTAAATTATACAAATTCAGAGGTAGGAAAACGGATTTTGGATAAGTTCGATGAATATCTTCCAAAATTCAAGAAGATCATTCCAAAGGATTACGAAAAGATGATGAACACGATTGTCGCACTGGAAGAAAAAGGTCTGAACAGTGAGCAGGCAACGATAGAAGCATTTTACAGGATTAAAAATGGAGGTAAATAGATATGGGAAAGCCAACGGGATTTTTAGAGTATGAAAGAGAAACCAGTATAGAGATCGCTCCGGAAGAAAGAATTAAGAATTTCAATGAGTTCCATATACCTTTAAGTCTTGAAGAGCAGAAGATCCAGGCTGCCAGATGTATGGACTGTGGTGTCCCGTTCTGTCAGGCAGGAATGATGATCGGCGGTATGGCATCCGGTTGTCCGTTGAATAATCTGATACCGGAATGGAACGATATGATCTATAACGATAACTGGGAGCATGCTTATGCGAGACTGAGCAAGACCAATAATTTCCCTGAATTTACCAGCCGTGTATGTCCAGCTCTCTGCGAGAAAGCCTGTACCTGTAACATTAACGGAGATCCGGTATCGGTAAGAGAGAATGAACGTGCGATTATTGAATATGCTTATGCAAATGGTCTGGTAAATGATCAGCCTCCAAAAGGAAAAACAGATAAAAAGGTTGCGGTGATAGGCTCCGGTCCGTCTGGACTTGCTGTGGCAGATATGTTGATCAGCCGCGGGCATGAGGTTACTGTATATGAGAGAAGTGACAGACCTGGTGGACTGTTAATGTACGGTATTCCGAATATGAAGCTTGAAAAAGAAGTGATCGACCGCAGGATTGCATATATGGAGAAACGAGGTATCCGTTTCGTATTAAATACAGAAGTAGCAACCGGAAAATCTTCGGCGAAGGCACCTTATCCAAAGGATGATCAGATAACAGGATACCTGAAGAATCCAAATCAGAAGTATGTAAAGGCGGAAGATCTGTTAAAGGAATATGATGCTATCGTACTTGCCTGTGGTGCATCTAATCCGAGAGATATCAAGGCAGCAGGCAGAGATGCGAAGGGAATCTATTTTGCGGTAGATTTCTTGAAGACAACCACAATGAGCCTTCGAAATTCGAAGTTTGCAGATAAACAGTTCGTGAACTGCAAGGGAAAAAATGTTCTGGTCATTGGTGGTGGTGATACCGGTAATGATTGTGTAGGAACGGCTGTCAGAGAAGGGGCAAAGAGTGTCACACAGCTCGAGATGATGCCGAAGCTTCCGGATCAGAGGGCGGAGAATAATCCATGGCCGGAATGGCCTAGAGTCTGCAAGACAGATTATGGTCAGCAGGAAGCGATCACAGTATACGGACATGATCCTCGTATCTATGAGACAACAGTTAAAGAGTTTATAAAGGATAAGGATGGAAATGTCAAAGGAGCAAAATGCGTAAAGCTTGACTGGCAGAAAGATCCAAAAACCGGTCGTATGAATATGACAGAAGTACCTGACAGCGAATATGTGATTGACTGTGAAGTGGTTTTGATCGCGGCAGGATTCCTTGGAAGCCAGAAGTACGTAGCAGACAGCTTTGGTGTAGAATTAAATGAGCGTACTAATGTAAAGACTGCATGTCCGAAGTCTTATGCAACAAATGTTCCTAAGGTATTTGTTGCCGGTGACATGCACAGAGGACAGTCTCTGGTCGTATGGGCGATCCATGAGGGCAGAGAGGCAGCGGTTGCGGTTGATTCCATGCTGGTTGGATATACGAATCTTATGTAACATAAAATAAAGGGAAAAGCTCTCTTTTGAGAAGCAGGCTTGTTATAGTCTGTTATCCGAAGGAGAGCTTTTTGTTGTGTGCCTGGAGCAGGAGCCAGCCAGACTGTTATTATAAATTTAAATAAGCCCTTCTCGAAAAGAAAAGGGCTTATCTAATATCTTCAACAACAAAGAAAAAAATTATGAATTAAGAACTGTCTATATAGTATCGGATAATTATGAACAAATTATGACCATAAAAACAACTATTTGAAAATATAAAGTAATTTTTTTTTGACATAAAGTGTGCATTTGTACGATATGAACAAAAAAGTTTTATTCGCTTTGTGTATATTGATATTTTACTGTTTCTTTGTTATTCATATATAAATTTAATGTAATAAATGGTCGACCGGGAGATAAACTGGAAGTCCGTCTTTATACTGGAGGGATATTTCACCGATGATCAAAGGACGGAGATAGTCGATCATCTCGTCTGTGACATCATTTCCATCCGGATGGATCCACTCTAATGGTACGGACTTTGCTTCATTTGCGATCTTTGATACATCAGCCGACTGGATCACCCATTGATATGGATCATTGGAGATACGATTGATCGTAACCATGATACCGGTCTTACCTTCCGCGGCATATTTGACTGCGGCCTGCCCGAGAGCAAAGGATTCTGTGATATCTGTTCTGGAAGCAATGTGACCTGCACAGCGCTGCAATACATTTAATTCGATTGAACGAACTTTTACACCGATTTCATCACGTACAAGATATTCTAAGGCTTTTCCGGCACCACTTAGCTGTGCATGACCGAATTTGTCAGCAACTGCAGAATCAGAACTGATATAATTGCCATCAGCATCGTGGATCCCTTCTGAGACAGCTACGATAACCGTTTTTTGTTTGGTAAGCTTGTTTTTTACATCTTTTAAGAATTGCTCTTTTGAGAATGCGACTTCCGGCAGATAGATGAGATCCGGTGCCTGACTGTAAGTTGTTCTGGCAAGTGCAGAGGATGCTGTGAGCCATCCTGCATCGCGCCCCATTATTTCTACGATGATAACAGCCGGAATCTTATAGATATAAGCGTCGTGTGCAATCTCAAGCATGGTGGAAGCTACATATTTGGCAGCAGAGCCAAAGCCCGGGGTATGGTCGGTTGCATATAGATCGTTGTCAATCGTCTTTGGTATACCGACGATCCTGACATCAGAATGAATACTTTCTGCATATGCACTGAGTTTCATAACCGTATCCATAGAATCATTTCCACCAATATAGAAAAATGCTGCAATTCCGTATTCTTCAAAACGTTCAAAGATCTGTTCATAAGGAACAGGATCTTTATCGTAGTCCGGAAGCTTATATCGGCAAGAACCGAGATACATGGCAGGTGTCAGTTCGAGGGTATTTAACATCGGGAAATGAGAAAGAGCCATCAGAGACATATCCATCAGATTATTTTCAAGTACTCCGGTTATGCCGTGGAGAGAACCGTAGATACGGGTGAAGCTGCCGGATTTTTTTACGCCATCGATCACTCCGGCAAGAGAAGCGTTGATGGCAGCGGTTGGACCGCCGGATTGAGCTACGATGCAATTTTCTTTTTTCATTTTGATTCTCCATTCTTTTGTGTAATAAAATTAAAAAACGTTTTCTAATCATAGAGACCGGTTAGGGTAATGATTCCTTTTTTGTATAAAATGTCAGGAACATAAGACATTTTGGATTTGCGAAGCCCGGGAAGTCCCAGATCCTCTTCTCTGTTTACATATGTGTAATTTTGAAGTTCGTTTGCAACAAATGTTTTGTTGATCATAGGATAGATGCCGTCAATGCTGTCGTCCGCTTTCTCAAAATGTACATCAAAAGTATCATTGGTCAAGGGCTCGCCCAGTGTGAATGCAGAAGGAATGTGATTGACGTATATGATTCCGCCTGTCATCTGCATTTTTCTCCTGTTTGACAGGGCTTTTCGGATAATATTATATTCATAAGCATGTTCTTCGGCAAGCTCAGGCTGTAGGACATCGTGTTTTTCCACCCAATATCTGGCGATCGCAAGACATGCATCTATGTGTTCGTCCGTGATCGTGTAATATTCATAGTCCGGGTAATTACGCATGAAATTATTGATATGATTACGTTTGCCGTGCAGCTTTTTGCCACGGAGATATGTGAGCTTTTCTACCGTATAGATATAGTCAAAATCACCGGGATCCAGTGTGTAAGGGAATTCCTTTCCATACCAGCCTGTGATAATTTCATAGATTTCTGGTGTAGCACAGTGTACACATGGTGTAACACCCTGAGCATGAAAATAGGTACAGACTTCATCAAATACAGAACGCGCGTTCAGCAGATAATCCGGGTTCTGTATATCTTTTATAAAATCTGTACCAATGCCGATCGGAAAGGTAAAAGAAGAAGGTTTGCCATCTTCTTCAGCTATAAAAACAAGCATTTCTGAAAGAATTACATAAGAGACATGGTATTCTTCTGCCCATAGAATTGCATTGCCGGTACAGAAGCCGCAATCTTTAATGCTGCTTCCTTTCAAATAGCGGTTTAAAATGTCAAGTTGCGATAAATTTGGTTTAATAAGTTCCATTTTTATATATCTTTCTAATGATTTATAATTCTGATTAATTTTATTCCGGACTGTAAAGCAGTGTGCGGAGATTCTTTCTTCCGTAGGTCATCAGTCCGTCAATGATTGCTTTTTTGTTGTCATCGGAGGTCTCTATATCTACCATTTCCAGAAGTTCATTTACATATCCGCTCCATTTTTCATATATTTTACGCTGAGCTTCATCAGAAACCGGTGGGAGAGAGAGGGATGCATGGACGTTGGATTCGTCTTCGCCGGAATCATCCGAGATCCGGTAAACAACGGAATCGGGAGTCAGGGCATCCTGACCATAGGCGATGGAATATAGTTCCTCTGTTCGCACAAGACCGCAGTCGTACATCTCGATAACCAGATCACGAATACATTCATCTAATTTGTTGAAATAGTGTTGATACCGGATTTTCATGATCTCATCGGCATCGGCCATATCTTCTTTGTTGTACCAGTATCCCATGCTTTCGTCAATATCATCAATTTCGTCAAAAAGATCATTTTCAAGATTCCGTTTGGCGGCGGCAGATCGTTTGCTGCGTGTCGTTGATACCTTTTTCCCGGAAGAGCTGATTGTCCAGATAATCAGAAAAATAAAAACCAGAAGCAATAGGATGCCAAATATAATTGTCAATATTGTTTTACTCATATCGGTTTACCTGCCATATTTTATTAATCCCTGCCTTGTAAAAAACAGTAGAAATTTTCATACTTAGATGCATTATACTACAGGGATAAAGGTTTTTTCAATTCTTCTGACTGAAAAAAAGAAACCATTATTCAAATTTTAGGTATTGCATGTAAAAAAGGCCTATAGTATAATTACGTTAAAGCTGAGATGTACTAAGCTTCTTGCGATTTTGAACCTACATTTGAATAAAAGGGATTCCTATATTGCTGCTTGTGATGTCATGCCTCTTTAATACGTGGAAGACAGAGATTCAGTTGCGGTTGCCCACCTAGCATTGGCTAGGACTCAAAATGCAGGAACGCATTTCAGTTTTATACGAAAGATAAAGAGCAGCATCTAAGATGCTGCTTTTTCTGTGTTAAAGTATACCCGAAAAATGGAGAATATATGAAAAAATTAATCAAATTTATTACATTATGCATAACATGTCTGTTGGTTGTGGGTACCCTGTATGCGGCAAAGATGGCAGTAAGCGAGAAAATGGATGTGGATGATATTTTTTCACGGGCGGATATCAGTATATTTTCGAATATAAGAGAACGTACGCAGACGGCGGCAGAGCATGCGGATAAAAAAAGTAAAGAGACAGATACAAAAAAGAAGAACGGACAGGATGAGAAAAAAGAAGCAGAAATAAAACCTGTGGTGCCGGAACAGGTGAAGGTACTGTTGTCGAATCATGGAGTCTATCTACAGGATACGGTGAGCATCAGTTGTGCCGGAACATATAATGTAAATGTGGACGGAAAGAAGACCATCTCGTATAAGAAAAATGATGTATTTGATGTAGCGGCATTTGCTGAGGAGAATACATTTGACTATATCACGGTGGAGCCTGAGACCGCTTCTGACCGGATCGTACTTAAAAATTTTGAAAAATCAGACGGAACGCCATCCTATCACGGAACTATACACATACAGAAAAAGGAAGGGTATATCGTTACAAATGAGATTGATCTGGAAGAATACCTGTATGCGGTTGTATCCAGTGAGATGCCATCTTCCTATGAGAAGGAGGCATTAAAGGCACAGGCAATCTGTGCCAGAAGTTATGCGGTAAACAGAATCCGAGATCATGCATATGAAAAGTATGGTGCCGATCTTGATGATACGACAGCCTGTCAGGTATACAACAATATATTTGAAACACCGGAAACGATAGAGGCGGTACAGGAGACTGCAGGTGAAGTGCTCACTTGCGATGGAGATATGGTACAGGCATATTTTTTTTCTACTTCATGCGGAACCACATGCAGAAATGATGATGTATGGGGAGGAGATAAATTGTCATATCTGAACGATCAGTTGGAGACTTATGCAGAGACCGAAGCAAAGCTAAATAGTACACCTGTTATGCTTGATCATGGATATTTTCAGATCGGGGATGGAAGACTGTCTACAGAGGAGGTTTTTCGTGATTTTATAGATAAGAAGATATATGTGAATAGTATTGAAAAAGAAGAACCGATGTATCGCTGGTCGATAGACTATAGTAAAGAGCAGATGCAGTCAGCTGTGTCACAGGGGCTTCCGCAGGTGGCTGCCGGTTGTCTTACTTTTTATGATAAAGAGGGGAATGAATCGGATGCAATAACCGAATTTGCGGGGCAGGAAGCAGAAGAGATTCTTGGGACGATAAAAAATATCATAATAACAGAAAGAGGAAATAGCGGAATCGCACAAAGTATGGTAATATACGGAAAACAGGGTGCTGTAAAGGTTGATGGCCAGATGGCGATCCGACAGGTATTATATCCGTTTGAAGTCGAAATTGTAAAACAGGATGAGAGCAGAGTGAGCGGATGGTCGTTGTTGCCAAGTGCATATTTTTATATCGAAAAGGACAAAGAAGGGGCGTATCATCTATATGGCGGCGGTTTTGGCCATGGTGTCGGAATGAGCCAGAACGGAGCAAACGATCTTGCGAAAAAGGGCTATAAATATGAGAAGATTCTGCTGCATTATTTTTATGGAGCAGAAATAAAAAAAATAAATGAGACAGGATTTGTAACAGATGAAAAAATACAGAGATAAGATCACCGGATTAATAGACCGAATTCAGAATATTGCTATTGTCCGGATGGTTCAGGGAGTGATGGGAATTAACAAAGACAATCAGTTGTCTGCGTTTGCGGCACAGGCAGCTTTCTTTTTACTGCTTTCATTTTTCCCATTTGCCATGATGCTCCTGATCGGTATACGATTTTTGCCGGTGACTCAGGCAGAATTTGTGGCATTGATAGAAGAAATCATTCCCGGTGATATGGCGAATATGCTCAGCTATATGGTGGATGAGATCTATAGTGCTCAGGTTGGGATGACAATGATCATATCAGCGATTGTAGCAATCTGGTCGGCAGCAAAGGGAACGATGGCGATCGAACGGGGACTCAATTTTATGGATCGGACAAAGGATACTAAGAATTATATATTAAGAAGACTGACAAATGCATTATATACGTTAATTTTCTGCGTTATGCTGATCGCACTGGCAGGTGTATATGTTCTGGGAAATACGATCATGGAAGATATACTGGCAAAGACGAACTGGGTGGATTATTCAGAAAAGGTATTTTTCTATTCGAGACTGTTAACCGCACCGGTATTGGTATTTGCCGTTATTCTGCTGATATACTGTCGTTTGCCGGATAATCACCTGCGCCTTAAGACAGCAATACCGGGGGCGGTATTTACAACCGTATGCTGGGTTCTGTTATCAGCAGCGTTTTCTTCCTATCTTACTTATTTTGGAATCAATACTTATATGTATGGGAACCTTGGAAGTATGGTAATCGCTATGCTCTGGTTATATATATGTATGTATATCCTGCTGCTGGGTGCTGAATTAAATCTGTTCTTCAGGGATAGTATACGGGATATTTTTATTAAGCTCAGGGATCAGATTCTGAAAAAATTCTCGGGAAAAGAAAAAAAATAGCAGAAAAATATTGAAAAATATGGATGAGAGAAATATACTAAGCGTATAAATGAATGGGGAATTTGAATTCGATGAGAGGAGAAAAAATGAAAAAAAGATTCTTACAAAATGAAGGCTTTTCACTGGTTGAACTGATCATTGTAATTGCGATCATGGCTATTCTTGCAGGAGCACTTGCTCCGGCGCTTATTAAATATATCAAGAAATCCAGATTACAGGTATATCTGGATACGGCATCCGAGCTGCAAAAGGCAGTTGTAAATATGGCGATCGAAGCAAATGAAGCAGGGTATGCCGTTCGTGCTGTCACATATTCCGGTTCGACGGATGACGGCTCCGGTACAGGGACGATCATCTGTAAGGATAATGCCGGCAACTTCGTAGATATGCCTGCGGCAGATAAGGCGAAGTATTTTAAACAGATGTTTACATCGCTTGGAATGGGAAGTATTACACTCTATAATCAGGGAGTTCCGCTTCAGATCGCGCTTTCAGAAAACGGCGGTGCCGTTGCATCCGACCCGGATACATGTGTACAGTCGGTTATCATGTTATCAGACGACAAAGGAAATCTGAGAGCGAAGCTTACATTTTCTGTAACAGATAATGAATGGGTCGTTGAAGAAAGTTATTGACACATATTAAAAATGTGCTATATTTAAGTATAGTTTTAACCATCCTGACTATAAGCGGATGGAAGAGAAGACGTTGAAGATGCAAAAGATGGGATATGTCTGACAGAGAGACCGGGTCATCGGCTGGAAGCCTGGTCGAGCACCATATTTCATTTAATTTCACATCCGAGTTTTATCTCTGATATTTCTTAAAAAAGGAAGCGTAGGAGATAACGGGTTATGACCGTTATAACATAGAATGAGTGCTGGCAGTTCCGGGAAGACCGGGTGTCAGAATCAGGGTGGTATCGCGGTTGCTCCGTCCCTTTGTGGACTGGGGCTTTTTTTATTTTTAATTTATTTTAATTTAAGGAGAATGAAAGATGAAAGACAGATTAGAGGCAATCAAAGCAGCAGCACTTGCCAAGATCAATGAAGCAGATGTACTGACATCCTTAAATGATGTAAAGTATCTGTACTCGGAAAGAAAGGTGAACTGACCCAGGTATTAAAGGGTATGAAAGATGTAGCACCTGAAGATCGACCAAAGGTTGGACAGATGGTAAATGAAGCAAGACAGGCGATTGAGACAGCCTTAGAGGAAAAGTCAAAGAAGATCAATCAGTCACTTCGTGCAGAGAAGATGAAGCGCGAAACGATCGACGTTACCCTTCCGGGAATCAAGAAGATCGATGGACACAGACATCCGAATCAGATCGCTCTTGAAGATCTGGAACGTGTATTCATCGGTATGGGCTATGAGATCGTAGAAGGCCCTGAAGTTGAATATGATAGATATAATTTCGAATTATTAAATATCCCTGCAAATCATCCTGCAAAGGATGAACAGGATACCTTCTATATCACAAAGGATATCCTGCTCCGTACACAGACATCTCCGGTACAGGCAAGAATCATGGAGAAGGGCAACCTTCCGATCCGTATTCTTTCACCGGGACGAGTATTCAGAGCTGATGAAGTAGATGCAACACATTCACCATCCTTCCATCAGGTAGAAGGTCTGGTTATCGATAAGAACATTACGATGGCTGACTTAAAGGGAACCTTACAGCAGTGGGCAAAGGAATTCTTCGGTGAAAACACAAAGGTTAAGTTCCGTCCACATCATTTCCCATTCACAGAGCCATCAGCAGAGATGGATGTAACCTGTTTCAAATGTGGCGGAAAGGGCTGTCGTGTATGTAAGGGAAGCGGCTGGATCGAGATCCTTGGCTGTGGTATGGTTCATCCAAAGGTACTTCATGACTGTGGCATTGATCCGGAGGAATATTCAGGATTGCATTTGGTATCGGTCTGGAGCGTGTAGCACTGTTAAAATACGAAATCGACGATATGCGTCTTCTTTACGAAAACGATGTACGTTTCTTACAGCAGTTCTAAAAAACAGGAAAAGGAGATAGAAAAATGAATACACCACTTTCATGGATAAAAGTATATGTGCCTGATCTTGATGTAGAGGCACAGGAATTTGTCGATGCAATGACACTTTCCGGTTCACATGTAGAAGGTTTTGAGAAAAAAGACAAGAATCTTGAAAAGATCGTAGTTGGTAAGATCGTTAAGATAGAAAAGCATCCGGATGCTGACAAGCTGGTTGTATGTCAGGTCGATATCGGAGCAGATGAGCTGCTTCAGATCGTAACCGGAGCACCAAATGTAAAAGAAGGAGATCTGGTTCCTACCGTACTTGACGGTGGTAAAGTAGCAGGCGGACACGATGGCGGGGAGCTTCCTGCTGATGGAATCAAGATCAAGAAGGGCAAGCTTCGTGGTGTGCCATCTTATGGTATGATGTGTGCGATCGAGGAGCTGGGATCATCCAGAGAGCTGTATCCGGAAGCACCGGAAAACGGTGTCTATGTATTTCCTGCGGAAGCAGATGTAAAGCCGGGTGACGATGCAGTAAAGGCACTGGGTCTGGATGATGTCGTTGTAGAATATGAGATCACATCAAACCGTGTAGACTGCTTCTCCATGATCGGTATGGCAAGAGAGGCTGCTGTTACATTTGACAAGCCGTTCTACCCACCGGTGATCAAGGAAACAGGAAATGACGAAGATGTAAATAACTATGTATCTGTAGAAGTACAGGACACAGATCTGTGTAAGCGTTACTGCGCAAGAGTTGTAAAGAACTTAAAGATTGGCCCATCACCAAAATGGATGAGAGAGAGACTTGCTTCACAGGGAATCCGTTCGATCAACAATCTGGTTGATATCACAAACTATGTAATGGAAGAATACGGACAGCCAATGCATGCGTATGATCTGTCTACGATCGCAGGAAATAAGATCATTGTCAGACGTGCAAAGGATGGCGATACATTTGTGACACTCGATGGTCAGGAGAGAAAGCTGGATAAGGATGTCCTGATGATCTGTGACGGAGAAAAAGAAGTTGGTATCGCAGGTATCATGGGTGGTGAGAACTCCATGGTAACAGATGATATCCGGACCTTATTATTTGAAGCAGCATGCTTCGACGGAACCAATATCCGTCTGTCATCCAGAAGACTCGGACTTGCAACGGATGCTGCATTCAAGTTCACAAAGGGACTGGATCCAACCTTGCAGAAGAAGCAATCAACCGTGCATGCCAGTTGATCGAAGAAATGGGTGCAGGTGAAGTTGTTGGCGGTATGGTTGATGTATATCCGGATCCTGTACAGCCTAAAGTGCTTCCATTTGAGCCTGAAAAGATCAACAAGCTTCTTGGTACCGATATTGATGAAAAGACTATGCTTGATATATTCGGCAAGCTGGAATTAACATATGATGAAGCAGCAAAGACACTTACTGTTCCAACCTTCCGTCAGGATTTAAACTGCATGGCAGATCTGGCAGAAGAAGTTGCCCGTTTCTATGGATATGATAAGATTCCGATGTCACTTCCAAAGGGTGAAGCTACCGTAGGTAAGAAGCCATACAGCCACAGAATCTATGACATTGCAAGAAACATTCTGGAAGGGAACGGATTCTCCGGCGGTATGTGCTATTCATTTGAAAGCCCGAAGGTATTTGACAAATTACTGCTTCCTGCTGATTCTGTCTACAGAAAGGCGATCACGATCGCAAATCCGCTGGGAGAGGATTTCAGTATCATGAGAACGGTATCCTTAAATGGTATGCTGACTTCTCTTGCAACGAACTTCAATCGTAAGAATAAGGTTGCACGTCTGTACGAGTTCGGAAATGTATATCTTCCAAAGCAGCTTCCACTGACAGAGCTTCCGGAAGAACGTATGAAGCTCACGATCGGTATGTACGGCGAGGGTGATTTCTTCAACTTAAAGGGTGTGATCGAGGAGTTATTCGATAACCTTGGTATGAAGAATATCTGTACCTATGTTCCTACAACAGAGCATCCGTTCTTGCATCCGGGTCGTCAGGCAAATATCGTAAAGGACGATACCGTTGTTGGTTATCTCGGTCAGCTTCATCCGGAAACCTGTGATAACTATAACTTAAAGGGTGAGGTATATGTAGCAGTTCTCGATATGCCAAATGTCGTAGCACTGTCGTCCTTTGATATCAAGTATGAAGGTATTGCAAAGTTCCCTGGAAGTACCAGAGACTTGAGTATGGTTATGGATAAGAGCATCTTTGTCGGTCAGGTAGAAGAACTGATCAAGAAGTGTGGCGGCAAGCTGCTTGAAAGCTATAAGCTCTTTGATGTATATGAAGGCGAGCAGATCGCAGCCGGTAAGAAGTCTGTTGCTTACACGATGACTTTCCGTGCAAAAGACAGAACCTTAGAGGCCGGAGAAGTCGATAAGATCATTGAGAAGCTTGTAAAAGAATTAGGAAAGCTTGGTATTGAACTCAGAGCTTAATTTACAGGTTTAGATAATTCTGGTATTATGAACCGGAGGATATTTGTAATGCAGGTATTCTCCGGTTTGGTATATCAGATTGTTCAGACCCTTTTGGTTATAGGGATAAGAAGGAGAGAAGATAGGAAAAAGAAAGTTACAAATGATGGCAGTAGCTATGGTGCTTGTCATGGCAGCAGGGATGATCGGGGAATTATTTGAAAATCAGGGAACGATATCTACGGTATCTGAAGTGCATGCAGAAGAGACTGATACGATTTATACAACGGAGAATCGATATTATCAGTATCGCATACTGGATAAAGAAAAGAAGACCATAGAGATTGTAAAGGGTGTTGAAGGCGGTCTTATGTTGAAGATTGTGGAAGGAAAGGCAGTCTTGAATATTCCGTCAGAACTGGAAGGTTATACCGTAGTATCCCTTGGTGGAGAGGCATTTGCCAATATGATAAAGATAGCTTTAAAGAAACAGATGAAAAAGAAATCCATTGGATATGTAAAGACATGGAAGATAAAATAATTAGAAAATAAATTTATAAAACCCTTGCCTGTTATGGATATGAGAAATATATGAATCTATAGCAGACAGGGGTTTTGTTATATTTTATTTGATATGAGATGCTGTATCCGGATTTTTTATGGTTAAACTTGTTTTCCCCTTTGATATCCGTTACAA